>VTLG01008322.1_pt1 | contig 13447 bp, 16 predicted proteins | sample 4694571 | NCBI WGS metagenome assembly VTLG01 (sample SAMN12604809, study PRJNA352737) | marine metagenome | biome: ENVO:00000447; feature: ENVO:00000209|ENVO:00000569|ENVO:01000036; material: ENVO:00002151; isolation source: viral sequences binned using virsorter ...
GCATATTGTCGGAGTTTATCGTGGTTCATTACCAATAGCAACTCATTTAAGTAATGTTCTTGATTGTCCTATGAGTATTATTAAGTTTCAGTCGAGAGACGGTGAGGATGAAAAGGCAGAATGGATGTTAAACTTAACAGATGATGTAAGTGTTAGACCGTATAAAGCTACACAATTTTATCCTACATTACTTGTTGTAGATGATGTATATGATACTGGAAAAACTTTTAGAGCAATTAAAAAGTTACCAGAATTTATAAACAATCCTGATTATCATTGTCTTACATTGTTTGGTAATGCTAATGATGATGATGTAAATTATATCCATGAACAATTATATAGATGGATAGTGTATCCTTGGGAAAGAGTGGGAGGAGCTATGTGATGTATAGAAGTACAAAGACATATGGTAATGAGAGAGGATTGAGTTGTTGTTTTCGACAATGGAAAGCAACTAGTCATTGTAAATATTTGCATGGTTATAGTCTTGGTTTTCGATTTACATTTGAAGCAGAAAGATTAGATAGTAGAAATTGGGTTTATGATTTTGGTAATTGTAGTTGGATTAAAACATTTCTTGAACAAACATTTGACCATAAACTGTTAATAGATGAAAATGATCCTGATATAAAACATATATATAAAATACATGATGAAAATATGGCACAAGTTCTCACAATGGATGGTGTTGGTTGTGAGAAATTTGCTGAATATGTTTATAATTATGTTTCACAACAGGTTACAGAGGAAACAGCAGGTCGTGTTAGTTTATATAGTGTTGAATGTTTTGAACATGGTTCTAATAGTGCAATTTATGTGAATCCTTATGGGAGTAGTTTGGAATGAAAGCTAATGATACAATTTATGATGGTTTAGGAGATTTACAAGATATAGAAAATAATGTTACTGAGGCATTTCAAGGTGTATTGGATGCTTTGCTTATAGATACAAAGAACGATCATAATACAAAAGATACAGCAAGACGAGTAGCTAAGATGTTTGTCCATGAAATTTTTCGTGGTAGATATTATCCCCCTCCTAAAATAACTGCATTTCCAAATGTAAAACAGTATGACCAGATTTATATGTCAGGTCCTATGAGTATCAATTCAACTTGCGCTCATCACTTCCAACCAATTACAGGAAAAGCATACGTTGGTATATTCCCAGGAGAGAAAGTAATAGGTCTTTCTAAATTTAATCGTATGGTTGATTGGGTTGCATCAAGACCACAGATACAAGAAGAAATGACAGAACAAATTGCAGATATGATTGAGAAAGAAACTGAAGCAAAGGGTGTGGCTGTTATTGTTAAGGCAGAACATTTTTGTATGACAGCAAGAGGTGTTAAAGAACATGAAAGTGATATGGTTACATCTGTTGTTCGTGGTATTTTTCGTGATGAACCAGCTATTAAAGCAGAGTTCTTTTCTTTATTAAGTACTATGAAAGGAATGAAGTAATGGTAAATATGATAACAGACAATAAAGAAAAACAAAAGAATAAAATGGTTTTGTTATTTTCTGGTGGAATGGATAGTATTATTTTCGATCACTTACTTAAACCAGACGTACTTTTATATATTCCAACTGGCAGTAAATATGAATCTGTTGAAACACAAAAATTAAATGATCTTATAGATAAAGGTTATATAGATGGTAATAAGTTGGTTATGTTGAATAATGTTTTAAATTTAAAACAGTTTGAAAGAGATGATGCTATTGTACCAAATCGTAATGCATTTTTATTATTATTTGCATCATTGTTTGGTGAGTATCTGATTCTTGGAAGTGTTCAAGGAGATAGGAGTTATGATAAAGATGAGATTTTTTATACCAAAATGATTGAGTTGTTGAACCATATGTGGCAAGAGCAACATTGGACAGAAGAAAGAAGTTTTAGAGTTCTTTCACCATATAAGAATACTACAAAGACACAATTAGTTAAAGATTATTTAGCAGATGGTGGCAAACCAGAAATTTTATTAGAGTCATATAGCTGTTATGAAGGGCAATATTGGTCTTTGTGTGGATGGTGTAAACCATGTTTTCGTAAATGGGTTTCACTTCATAATAATAAAATCGAGATACCAGAAAATTATTACAAGAATAAACCATGGGAAGCACCATGGCTTCCAGAATTAAAACCAGTAATTTTACAAGGGAGATATAGAGGTATGGAAGATGTCGATTGGATTGCAGCTTTGAGTGATAAAGGAAAACTATGAAAGACGCAATATATATTCCAGCATATAGTGATGGATTGATGTCAATGTTTTATTCTATGACTGATAAAGAAATAGCAAACAAGTATCAACCAGACTTTAAACAACAGAAATCTTTAAGAATATATAATAGAAAGTATGATGCTTATTTTTATAATCCTTAATATCAGCTGGTACTCAATATAACAAACAAAATTTTAGAGAGAAGTTGGATATTGGTGATGAATGTAAAATCTTTGTTGACTCTGGAGGATATCAATTGGCAATGGGTACAGTCAATAAAGATAAATTTACTGATGAAGTAGCATTAAAATGGAGTGAGGCAAATGGTAATATATTTCCAATATTAGATAGACCAGCATTTTCTAAGTTATATGATTATGATTTTAGTTTAAAAACATCTGTCAATTCTGCAAAGTACTACCATGAGAATCGTTCTAAATCTGATGCTTATGTATTGAATGTTTTGCAAGGTGAGAATAAAGATGATATGGAAAATTGGTATAAACATATTTCCAAATATAAGTTTGAGGGTTGGGGATTCGGTGGTTCAAAAGGAAACCTGGCTTTGATTGGAATGGCAATATTGACATTATTAAATAATGGTGAGTTCGATAGAGAGGACTGTAAGTATCTTCATATTTTTGGTGTAAGTTCAAACGAAGCTATGGTGTATATTCAATTCATACAAAAGATGTTGAATAGACAAGATATTGATATACAACTTACATATGATTCTACTTATTGGAATCGTACTTGTGTTTTTGGAGGATATTTTATTAGAGAACAATATACTATGGGAACTGGTATGGAACAAATGAATTGGTCTAATTCAATTGATTATTCCAAACTTGGTAAAGATTTTAAATTACCATGTTGGTGTCCAGTATGTGAGGATCTGGATGACGGATTTTCGTTTTTTAATACCTTTAGAAAGAATAAAGCTGGTGAAGAAAAGATTTCTTTTGTTAAATTTAATATGATGGTTGGTTTTCATAATCTATTTTTACAGATGATATATAATAAAATGACTAATCGCTTATTAAGGGCAGATATGATGGAAGTATATAAAGAAGCTTTTGCACCTAAAGTATATAATAATTTGAGATTATTAGAAACTGTCTTTTCTAATCCAAAAAACGGGGATAATTATCAGATTTTACAACAGGTTTTTAATAAACGTAAGCATGAAACTGAAACTGCTAATGCACTAGATGTATAAATATGAGTAGGAGGTGATCTAATGTCACAAGAAGAAGAACCAAAAAAGAAACCAAGTCTTGAGTTTAAAATAGGTCCTGAGGATAGTGCTTTGATTGTCCGTACAGATGGACATATTGAATTGGTTAGTCGTGAAATACAAGACAATGGTGATGATAATTATCTTGGTGATTTAGAAGATTTAAATAAGACGTTTACTCTTGTTTTGGCTTTTGCAGCTGCATTAGAAAATGAAAATTTGTATCAACATATTTTTCATAATTTAAATAATGTTCTGCATAGACAATGGAGAAATCTACCTCCAGATGAAAAAGCAAGAATAAAAGAAATTCGATTAAACCATTTATTAGATGAGCAAGAAAGAGAAGAAATTGATCCTGAGACTAAACAAGAATGGATGAATAAGTGGAGAGATGAAATAGAAAAGGGTAGACAACAATTAGAAGATTATATGAAAGGTGCAAGAGATGAAGATTCATTTCCACCCGAAGCAAGACCTTTTGATGAAATGGAAACTAGAAAAAAACGAAAGAAAAAAGTAAATCCTCTTTCTCTTATGAAGAATATTGATTGGCATCCTTATGATGAAACTTTGAAAGCTAATATGAAATCTGATTGGAGATTAGACCAACCACCTCCTGAGGAGAATTAAATGAATCCATTTCAATATGCTAATGATTTGATGAATAAAAAAGATTATGATGGTGATTGTATCAGAGAACGAAAAGATTATAAACCATTTTTTGTAAATCGTTCTTTATCTTATCAACCTGATTTAATTCATTATGCAAATATGATGAATGAGAATCCAATGATTGAAAAGAAAGCTCATTATGATTTTTTACATCAAGCAGTTGATAAAAGAAAAAGACCATTTAGAGCATGGATTAAAGTAAAAAAGTTAGATGATTTAGCTATTGTTAAAGAATATTACAAATATAGTAATAAAAAAGCATTAGAAACTCTCAATATTTTAAGTGATGATGATATTAATTGTTTAAAACAGCGTTTGAATAAAGGTGGAAAATCTCCATAGTATAAATATTATATAATGATTTATTATTGAATGAAAGGAGATGTTACAATGGAAGATGTAGCGAAATGGTCAATAGATGATATGGTTGAAGTGAAGTTGAAGGAAGATGATGATTTTTTAAAAGTCAAAGAAACCCTCACACGAATTGGAATAGCTTCAAGAAAAGAAAAAAAGTTATTTCAATCATGCCATATATTACATAAGCAAGGTAAATATTACATAGTACATTTTAAAGAATTGTTTGCGCTTGATGGTAAACCCACAAACATTTCTGAGAATGATGTTGAAAGAAGAAATACTGTTGCAAATCTTTTGCATGAATGGGAACTTGTCAAGTTGGTTGAACCTGAAAAAGCACAGCCGACTGTTCCAATTCGTCAATTAAAAATTCTTCCTTTTGGTGAAAAGGATGAATGGGATTTGCAAGCAAAATATAGTATTGGAAATGTTGGAATCAAATCTGCTGGTGAACATGAAGCTAAGGGAGCTACAGAAATTGATTCTAGTTTATTTGAATAATTGGAGATTTTATGAATATTAAAGTGGTAAGATTGACTACAACAGAAGAATTGATAGGAGATTGGGATCAGGAGAAAAATATAATTACAAGTCCTGTTGTAATGATTCCGGTTTCAAAAGATAAAATTGGATTTCAACCTTGGATTCCTCTTGCAGATGAAAAAGAGATTTCTTTGAAAGAAGAACATATTATGACTGTTTTGACACCAGACATTAAATTACAAAATGAATACAATAGAGTGTTTGGTTCTGGTCTTGTAATCCCCGAGGAATCGAACTTAGTTCATTAAGTTATTCCTTGTTTTTTGCCCTCTTTTTTGATATAATTATATAATGAAGTTTTACACCTACATTGGTTTACTACGCAACAAAATATATGTAAGAGAGTTGTCTGGAAATGAAGAACATTCATATTCAGAGAATTTTTGTCCTACCATGTATGTTCAAGCTCCAAAAGAAAAATGTAATTACAGAACACTTACAGGCAAACCAGTTGCTGATATCAAATTTGACGATATCGGTTCTTGCAAAAATTTTATAAAAGAACATAAAGATGTTGTTGGATTTCCTGTTTATGGAAATAATAATTTTGCTATCCAGTATATTTCTGACAAATATCCAAAGAAGTTTCAATGGAATCTAAACAAGATTAGAATATATACAATAGATATTGAGGTATCAGCAGAGGATGGTTTTCCAAATATTCAATCCGCTGCATCTGATGTTACAGCTATTACAGTCCACGATAGTATAAAAAATGTTTATCATGTTTGGGGGACAGGTGGTTATGTTCCACATGATAAGACAAAGAATATTTTATATTGTGAGTGTGATGATGAAAGTGATTTGATTGAACAGTTTCTTCAATGGTGGGAAAGTAATTATCCACATATTATTACTGGTTGGAATTGTAAATTCTTTGATATTCCATATCTAGTCAATCGTATTAAAGTTTTGGATAAACAACCAGCAAGATTATCTCCTGTTGGTTTGATAAATGATCGTAGTGTCTATATAGCTGGTAGAGAGAATCATTACTATACAATTTTTGGTATTTCAACATTAGATTATATTGATCTGTATAAGAAATTTACATATAAAGTTAGAGAATCATATCGTTTGGATTATATTGGTTCTGTAGAACTTGGTATGAAAAAAGTAGCAGTTGATGAAGTGCAGGGATTTGATTTATATAAAACTAATTACCAGAAATTTATTGAATATAATATTCGTGATGTTGAGATTGTCGAGAAGCTAGAAGAAAAGATGAAGTTGTTAGAGTTAGTTATTACTATGGCATATGAATCTAAGATCAACTTTGAAGATGTTTTCTCACCAGTAAGAACCTGGGATTCTATCATATATAATTTTTTGAAACAAAGAAACATTATTATTCCAAGACCAGACAAAAAAGAAGAAGTAGAAGATAGACAAGAAATTATTGGTGCATATGTTAAAGAACCACAAGCTGGATTGCATAAGTGGATAATGAGTTTTGATCTTAATTCTTTGTATCCCCATTTGATACAACAGTATAATATTAGTCCAGAAACCAAATGTGGTATGCAAGATGAAATTACAGTTGATAAATTATTATCTCAAGAGTTAGATACTAGTTTTTTAAAAGATAAAAAACAATGTATGACACCAAATGGTCAATGTTTTACAAATGAGTTTAAGGGATTTCTTCCAAGATTGATGGAAGATATGTATAATGAACGAGTTGAGTTCAAGAAAAAGATGTTAAAAGAACAACAGAAGTTGGAAGATGGTAATTACACAAATAAACAAACAGTCATTAATAATATATCCAGATGTAATAATATTCAGATGTCGAAAAAGATTTTATTAAATAGTGCTTATGGTGCATTAGCTAATAAACATTTTCGTTATTATTCACTTGAGATGGCTGAAGGTATAACAACAGCAGGGCAGCTTGCAATTCGTTGGATTGATAAAGGTATAAATACATATATCAATAAACTATTAAATTCAAAGGATATTGATTATGTTGTCGCCTCAGACACGGATAGCATATATGTCACGTTTGATAGACTTGTTTCTGAAATCTTTAAAGAGACAAGAGATACTAACGAGACTTCAAAAATTATCACCTTCTTGGACAAGATCAGTAAAGATAAAATTGAACCTTTTATTAATAATAGTTATAAAGTTCTTCATTCGTATGTAAACTCATATGCACAAAAGATGCAGATGGGTCGAGAGGTTATTGCAGATAAAGGTATTTGGACAGCAAAGAAAAGATATATACTTAATGTTTATGATTCAGAAGGGGTAAAGTATAAAGAACCCAAGCTCAAGATCATGGGTATAGAGAGTGTTCGTAGTTCTACGCCTGAGTGGTGTCGTAATCATATACAAGAATTGATTAAGACTATTATTAATACTGATGAAGATACTGTAATGAAAAGTATTGCAGATTATCGTGAAGAATTTAATAATTTATCTTTTGACGAAATTGCATTTCCAAGATCCGTTCACGGAGTTGAAAAGTATTCATCCACAAAAAGTATATATAGTAAAGGTACACCAATTCATGTAAGGGGTGTTTTATTATATAATCATCTATTAAGAAAACATAAGCTGACAAAAAAATATCAATCTATTCGTGAGAGTGAAAAGATTAAATTTGCATATCTTAAAGAACCAAATCCAATACACGAAAATGTAATTTCTGTTTCAACTCATTTACCAAAAGAATTTAAGTTGGAACAATATATTGATTATGACTTACAATTTGATAAGTCATTTCTCCAACCAATTAAAAATATATTAGATGTGATTGGTTGGAAAACTGAAAACCGAGGTAGTCTTGAATCTTTTTTTTAAGGAGTTGTTATGGCAACAAAAGATATTGTTAAACATTTAATAAAGGTAACTGAAAATGATTTTGCTAGTGTAGTCTCCGCTGGTATTGTTGGTGATTGTTCTACTTATGTAGATACAGGTTCATATTCATTAAATGCATTATTATCTGGTTCATTGTATGGTGGTGTACCATCTAATAAGATAACTTGTTTGGCTGGTTCAGAAGCAGTTGGCAAAACATTTTTTGCATTAAGTATAGCTAAAAATTATTTACAACAAGAAAAAAATAATGTAATTGTTTATTTTGAATCAGAGGGTGCATTAACATCTGATATAATTAAAGAACGTGGTATTGATCCTAACCGATTTATTGTAATACCAGTTGCAACAGTAGAAGAATTTAAAACACAAGCAATTAAGATAATTGATAACATGAATGATGATTATCAAGTTATGATGTTTCTTGATTCACTTGGTAATTTATCAACAAGAAAAGAGATGGAAGATTCGGCAAGTGGTTCTGATAAAAGAGATATGACTAGAGCTCCAGCTGTTCGTTCAGCATTCAGAACTCTTGCATTAAAACTTGCAAAGGCAAATATGCCTTTAATTATTACAAATCATACCTATGATAAAGTAGGGAGTATGTTTCCATCCAAAGAGATTTCCGGTGGTGGTGGTATCAAGTATGCAGCTTCTGTAATTGTTACTCTTGGAAAACGAAAAGTTAAAGAAGGGACTGATGTATTAGGTAATATCGTTAAGATGAAATTGGTTAAAGGCAGAATGACGAAGGAAGAATCTATTGCAGAAACTAAGTTGGATTATAAGAAGGGTCTGGATAAATATTATGGTTTAGTTGCACTTGCAGAAAAGTATGATATATTTAAGAAAGTATCAACTAGATTTGAAACACCAGCTGGTAAGGCATTTGAGAAAACCATTGTTAATGAACCAGAGAAATATTTTACAGATGATGTAATGGCTAAGTTAGAGGAAGCAGCTAAGAAAGAATTTTCATATGGGTCTAGTGAATGAAGATGATTACATTTCCAAAACAAAAAACATACGAAACAAACCAGACGTTCAAGGCTTGGAAAACATATCATGGAATGTATTTACATTTTACTACGACTTATGATTACTTTAAGTATTATGGAAATGCATCATGGGGTACTGTAGCATCAATGGAAAAGTATTTTGCAAAGTTTGAACATCAAACAGGATTTTCTTGGCAACGTGGTTTCTTTACAGCTTTAGGGAAAAAATATGTTGAAGAATTAGATTTGATATATTATTATTTGTCGCAAATGACTAGAGGCAAAATGTATCCGACAGAATTTTTAGATGAGTATTTTGATGATTATAAAAATAAAATGGATAGTTTTTCACTTCATCTTCAAAGAAATATGAAAGTGGTTGTTGAATATATGAAAGAATATAATTTGGAGTTTAATGAGTTGTTTGTAGGACCGGGCATTAATCATCCTCCAATATTAAAGCTTTTATTAGGAGAAGATATTTCTTTAGAAACTTTTACAGTATTGGATATTATTCTAGGATTTACAAAGATATTAGATAACAAATTGGTTGATCCTATATGGAGAGATCAAAAAACTTTGTGTTATAATTATAAACCATTTTTAGAAGTTAATGTGGATTCAAAACGTAAATTAATAAGGGATGTATTAAATGAAAATTGATTTTAAAACGGGCAAAGTATCCTATCCAGAAAGAGATGCTGAGAGAGAAGCACTTATTAAATCATTAGAAGAACTTAAAATAAAAAATACACCTGGGGTTGAACCCGTATTTCAAAAGACACGACATTGTGGGTTGAAGTATGGAAGATTAAAATTTTTATTTTATTGTTTTTTATTAGTAGTAGATGGTTTCATTGGACTTATCTCATTTGGCCAAACACAAAGTATTATTGCACAAAAATTTTTATTGTCTGATTATGTTATGGAGGGTTATGATGATAGATAAAACCGCTGTTAGTTTTAATTCAAGTCCATTATATAGATTTATGATAACCGATGGAAAATTTAAAGGTGTAGAGTTTTATTTTAAGAATGTAGAATTAGATTCAAAAGATAATGTTCTTGGTTGTGATGTGGCTTTTGAATATGAAATTATCGGTGGAAATTATAGAGATCATGGTTATACGGGAGAACAGGAATATTTAAATAGAGTTATTACAGATAAGAATAGAGATCAGTTTAAAGTAGAGTTGGGCAAGATACTGAATAATTTATTAGTATTGAATGACCCAAGAGTTATTTTACATAAAGGGAGAATGATTAATACATGAGAATAGAAAAATTAATCCTTGAGAATTTAATACATGATTCACAGTATGCGAGTTTGGTTGGTGTGTTTTTAAAAAAAGAATATTTTAGAGCTCATCCAGAAAAAGTAATATTTTCTGAAATACAAAAATATCTAAGAGATTATAATAAATCACCTGGTGTTTCTGTACTTGCAAATCTTATTACAGAAAGAAATGATTTGAATGAAACTTCATTTAAAAGTTGTGAAGAAGTTTTAAATGATCTTGGAAAAACAAAGTCTGAGGATATGGATTGGCTTATACACGAAACAGAGAAGTGGGCAAAAGATGCAGCCATCTATAATGGTATTGTAGATTCGATAGCAATTTTAGAAGGTAAAGATACAAATAAACCAAAAGATGCAATACCAGATATGTTGACTGATGCACTTGCAACATCTTTAGATACTAGTGTGGGACATAATTATATTGAAGATGCTTCAGAGAGATGGGATTATTATCATAAGAGAGAACAGAGATTTCCATTTGGTATTGAGATGTTGGATAAAATTACGGGTGGAGGCATATCACCAAAAACTCTTACAGTATTTCTTGGTGGTACTGGTTCTGGTAAAACATTAGTCAAGACTCATTTGGCATCTCAATATATTAAACAGGGATTTGATGTTTTATATATTACAATGGAAATGGCACAGGAGAGGATAGCTGAAAGAGTTGATGCTAATTTATTAGATATTGATTTAGATCAGATTCGTCATTTACCAAGAGATTCATTTAATGCAAAAATTGAAAAGATGATGAACTCTACTAGAAATTTTGGTAGGTTGGTTATTAAAGAATATCCAACATCAGGAGCTCACGTTGGAAATTTTCGTGCATTATTACGAGAGTTGAAGATCAAGAAACGATTTTCACCACAAATTATTATATTAGATTATTTAAATATTTGTGCTTCTAATAGAGTAAAATGGACATCTAATATGAATACATATGTTTATATTAAATCTATAGCAGAGGAGATTCGTGGTTTTGCAGTTGAGTCAAATACTCCTATTATTACAAGTTCTCAATTAAATCGTGAAGGGTATATGAGTACGGATCCAGATATGTCAAATATATCTGAATCGTTTGGGCTGCCTGCAACAGCAGATTTGATGTTGGCGATTGTTGCAAAAGAAGATAATGGTGGTCAGTTGATGTTCAAACAGTTAAAGAATAGATATAGTGATCCCACAGTTAATTCTAAATTTATGCTTGGTATGAATAAAAATCGTATGAAACTGGAAAGCATTTCACAGTCTCAACAACCAGTATTAGCAAATGGTGGTTCTACGACAACATTTGAAAAAAAGACAGTTGCAAGTTCGACAGATTCACCATTTTTAAAGCAGCATAAGGACGTTAAAATAGCACCAAGAGTTACGACGGATTGGAAAATATAGCCAAATGTCCAATTATTATAAATAATGTAGAGATATTTTATATAAATAATAGATATGAAAGAAAAGAAACTTATAGAATTGTTTAAAGATTCAGCTGATAAACTGAAACGTAAAGAAAAGAGTAGTACGGCACTTCATTCAATGGGTGGTTATGGTGAGGTAGACCATAAGAGAATATGTCCATTTCGTTCTATACCTTTTGAAGATTGTCCATTATGTAAATTAGAAAGTTTAGATATTCTATGAAAACCTTTAAGAGATTTTTAAAAGAAGAACCAGAAATATTGTATGAATCAAGTACAAAGTTTTCTACTCATATGGAAACTGTTATTGGAGAATGTTTTGATGCAGCTTGGGTTCAGAAGAACTCGACAAAGAAAGCAGCAATAGAAATATTAAAGAAAAAACAAAAGACAACAGAATTTAAAACTGTTAAGAAACATTGGAAGTCGGCAAATGCAACAGAAGCTGCTGAAAAATTATTAGCATTTGGGAATAAGGTCAAAAAAGCAGTTAAATCAGAAGGAAAATATAAGATACAAGCAAAGGGACAGATGACAGATGATTGGATGACTTGGGCTGATAAAAAAGGTACGGATACTTCTAAGACAGATGTTATTATTGGTGGATTATATTGTTCTGTAAAAAATGCAGGTGGTGCTCAACTGATGTCAGGGAAAAAAGGTGAATCAAAAGCAACAGTCGAAGCTGCAGCTCAAGCAGTAAAAGGATTTGATGATGAAATAAAAGAAAATTTAACTGGTTTGTTGAATAATCTTCAAGAACATACTACGGATGGTTATTATGCATCAATGGATTTATTAAAAAGGTTTAAAGCATCAAACCCAGGAAAAGATGCTAAGATGTATGATTGGGCAAAAAGAACAGTTGATAATTGGGATAAAGTAAATATTCCATATGAAAAATTAAAGAAAGCAAATCCAAGAACGAAGGATGATAAAATTAAAAAAAAGTTAGCTGTTTATAAAAGTAAGTTAGATAAGTTGGAAAAGCCTAATGACGATATAAGGAAAGTAGCAAGTCCAGAAGGCAAAAAAAAATCTGCTCTCGCACCTACGCGTATAAGAGATAAGGAGTTTAAGGATAAGAAGGATGAAGTTCAAGCTACTTTTATGAAGGATGTGGAAGGCAAGTTTGAAAAAAATCAAAAGAAGGCTAAAGTTGCGTTGAATGAAGCCTTCAAAAATAAAGATTTTAAACTTGCATTTGTATATGAGGCAGCTTCTGGAAATCATAAATTTGGAAGAGGAGCAATTCAAAGATCAAATTATATGTTGTCGTGGTTAAAGAAACCAGCGATAGAAGATTTTGTAGTCAAAGTTAATCCAATAAAAGACCGTAATAGTCCTACTATAAAAAAATATGCTGAACAGATGGATGTACAAGTTAATTGGAAAAGTTCATCTACAAGAACAAAAAGCCATTTGGGATATAATGTATATCAAAATGTGAGGATAGGTCTTGGTCAACTTTTTACAGAATCACAACAGATATATGAAAATTATTCCAAACAATGTAATATATATCAAGAATATTTAAATGAAAATGCAATATCAGAAGGTGCGTTTTTTGATAGGATAAAAGATTTAGCAAATAAGTTTATGGCAGCTGCAAAAAAAACATGGAATAAATTTGTTTCTTTTATTAAAGAGGCCATAGATAAGATTGCAGAATTTGCTAAAGATGGAGTCAATGCATTGGGAAATATGTTTGGTTTTGAAATGGATGTTCGATTAACTAATGAAAATTTAACATTGAAAATATAATGATTTCGTTTAGAAAGTTATTGAATGAAGATAGAAGAACGCACATGGAACATCTTGAAGATGAGATCATCAACAATGGTGTAAAGGGTGCAACCA
>VTLG01010048.1_pt1 | contig 13446 bp, 24 predicted proteins | sample 4694571 | NCBI WGS metagenome assembly VTLG01 (sample SAMN12604809, study PRJNA352737) | marine metagenome | biome: ENVO:00000447; feature: ENVO:00000209|ENVO:00000569|ENVO:01000036; material: ENVO:00002151; isolation source: viral sequences binned using virsorter ...
CTTATTTATTTTTTCCATAGGGATTTTTTCACCCTTCTTCACACCCATAGACTTACGAAGTGCTCCCGGCTTTTTGATTGCACCTTTGATCCAGTTTGCTTCTTCCAAATCATTTATCGGTAATAGATTCATTAGTTTCATTATTTACCCCTTAAACAAGTTTTCCAATCTGAGCAACCAACTTCCCCATTTTGCGAGCAGTAGCTGCAGTTATTGTTTGTTCCTTGTACAGCCTCTCAATAACGTCACTTACATCATGCAGTCTTTGATAAAGTGCGCTTTCTGAACTATCTTCATTTACAATATCGTTTGCTTTATTTTCGCTAAGAGTGTTCTGTAGTTTCATTATTTTTCCAACTTATAATTAAAGGCCCACAGCTATTCGGTTTGGTTTAGCTTCTATCCAACGAATATCATTCTTTACTAAACCCTGAAGTTGTTTCTTACTTAACCTACTCATCGCAGCTTCCCTTATAGAGAAGTTTACTATAATACCGTGAAGGCCATCCCATACACCATCACGTTTTCCACCTACAACTTTCTGAATCGCCTTAATCTTATTTTGGTCTTTAGGGTCAAGGGATTTAAATTCCACTTCTTCTGCTTCATTTAAAGTGCTCTTTAAGTTCATTGCTCACTCCCACATTCACAAGGATTACAGGTACAATCTTCACATTCACAAAGAGGGTTATTACACATTTTTATTGGGCTCCCTTTGTGTTTTCTTTGTTGTTCTTTTTCTATTTTGAGTTTTAGCCTTTTGATTGGTTATATCATGAGCTTCGTTTATTTCTTTTTCATTCAACACTTCCATTATGATCGCTTTTAGTTCAGACTTTCTTATTCTCATTTTTATAGCTCCAAAATGTCGTTAAGGATTTCATCTAACAACACAATCCTGTTTTGGTTAACTAATGTCTTGTATTCTCTACTTTCCTGCAAGTTCATATAAGCACCAGAAGTAGAAGGATTGGAAACCATATCATAACAAACCAAACTGAAATCATCTTCCACCATATCGTAGCCTTCATTGGTACGGCTCGTGCTTCCTAAACCTCTAGAAGAAATACCTAACTTGATATCTCTACCAATTAATTTTTCTAATATCTGACCCTTGGGGGTATCCAAAACCTCTACAGTCCCAACCAAATCATTCCCGTCCCAATTTGTTTCGGTAACCAAATGACTAACATTTTCCAACTGAACAATAGGAGAGTCAGGGTGATCCAATTCACCTAACGAACGCCGTTCCTTAATCAGCTCTTGATATTTGGCATCTTCTCTTTCAAGAATAGGTCGGGGGTAAATCCTATTATTAGCGTTTGGAGCTTGTGCTTTCTGTACGATACCTTTCATGGTAATAATACCATCACTAGATTTTGAAGGCTCTACTTCGCCGTACTCAAAAATCATAAAGTTATGCAAAAGCTGTCCACCATCTTTTATAATCTCAGTCATCTTTATTCCCTATGCATCGTGTGAATCAGCCTTATGCCGATTTAACATATAAATTTTCTCAATTAAGGTGTCCAAATCATTAACTAACTTTCTTACATGATTCAGTTCTGTCTTCGCTCTTTTGGCATTCAAATCTACACCACCGGTAATAACATCCATTTTGAGGGAGTCCAGTATAAACATCCGAGCGTAAGCTAAACTGGTATTAAGATTTTTAGAAAGCCCTTCAAAAAGACGGATAACATAATTTACCCTTTCTTCACCAGCACCTTGCTCTAAAAGAATGTCAAAAATAGTATCACGTAACATTTGGTGCGCTCTTTCATCTATATTCTTTTCTTCACCCTTGACAAAAGGCGCTGCTTTTTTCTTCTTTCCCTTATCCAATAGCTTTCTCTTTTCTTTTTTTCGTTTGCGAATTTCGGCAGGAGTCGGGTTGCCGGGCGCACTTAAGCGCCCGTCATACCCTGCTACATCTCCTGTCGTAGATACTTCTTTTTGTTGTTTCATTGTGGTTTAGCCTTCATTTTCACCTTCGGTTTTTCCGGTAAACTCACCCGTTAACATCATCTCCTTTATTCCAAATCCTCCCTGCACTAGCCGAGCGCTGTTAACTTCTGATCCCTCCATCTGGCCAGTGGCCATATCATTAAACACAAAATAATCCGCATAGTTAACTACCCCATCATCAGTTTGATCAGTCATATCACCCCAATCAAGGTCACCCCCCATTTTAACTGTTGCCAGCATCGAAGCAGCCCACCTTGCTGACGAATGATAGGGGTTTGCTGGAGTATAGCCTATCCACGCACCACCAGAAGCAAAAGCCTCGGCTCTGCCACTGGGTGTTTGGTGCCCCAAATTATTATAAGCACTTCTATTGGATGTTTTATATCTCGTGAAAGTTGACTTAAACTTATTTGCCGCTGGACTGCTTGACCAGAAATTTTGCGTCGAGTTGCTTTTTGCTCGGGCCTGAGGTCCATTAAGCAAAATACTCAGCTGGGCTAACAGAGTATTTCCATGTGCGAATCCGCCTCGTGCACTAGCCGGACCATCTGCTGGACCCATATACTGGGGTGATCCAAAACCAACCGTTGCGGCGGTTTGCTCTCCAGTCCAAACTGGGCCGTTTTTCTGTTCAGTGTTATAGTTAAAAAGAGCCTCTAATCCGGGGGGTGCATATCTATTTCCACCCCAACCTTCAGCGTATGTAGAGTCATATTGTTCATATGTGTAATGTGACGAAAATGGATTACGATCCAGGGCTGCTCCCGCAAGATTAAAATCACCCTGGAGCGCCCAGTCATTCCCCCATTGGGCCATATCATTCATATTCTGGTCTTGTAAAATTCCCATTTATTTTCTCCTTATATTATCCAAGTTTTCCTGCTGTAGAGCTTGGTCGTATTCCATCTGTAAAATATGTTTCTTCCTCCCACTCAACGATTGCCCACCAACCCGTAATACCAGATTGAGAGCGTATATCATCAACGTAACCGGATCGCCATTCAGTAACTACTCCAGATCCATCCGCAAGTGCGGCTGATCTGTCAAAGTTATGATCTGTTCCTCCAGCTGCATAAAATTCGTTAATCGCATAGTTATATTCCTCACCTGTTGCCCAACGCCAACCGGCTTCCCGCCCCACTTGTTCTGGATTATCTGCCCCCTCAACCAAAGAATTATGATCCCAAAAAGAACGATTATCAGGATATTTACCTCCATCTGCATAGAATCCACTTGGAGCAGTTAATGATCTAGCTTCTGGATTTACGTCAATGTCATTAGTAGTGGCTCTTGCACTTATACCCAATTGTTGACTTAAAATACCCATACACCATCCTCTAGAATAATTTGAGATTATCTTTCATTTCCAAACTTAACAATACATCTTTTAAACTATTAGATGAAACAGTTTCTTCTTCTGCAATATGTTTTAACTTTTCTTCTACCAAATCAATTTTGGTACGGATCTTTTCATTATCTATATTTTCTTTTCTGTCAGCAACTTCATCTAGAATATTATTAATCCTTTTCTTTATCCAACTAGAAAAGTTTCTTTCGTCTTTAGTAGTATAATACTTAACTAGACAATCTTTTTGCTCTGTAGTAAGAAGTTTACCATACTTTTCATCAAAGTTTTTAAGAGCAATACCTAAAGCCATCTTTTCAGTTTGAAGTTGTTCCTGAGTTTTTTCCGTATGATGAGCGTGAGCTTCTTTTATTCTACTAGCTTCTTTGTTTTCCACTAGATGTTCAAACACATGTTGTTCACAAGCCATTCTATCACGGGATGACAGGTACTGACCACCATGATTAATATTACCCTCATTCACCAAAACATTAAAACTAGCAAAAAGCTTATAGTTAGGAACATTAACCTTCATTATCTTTTTACGATCACAAATCTTGCTTATTTCTTCCAATAACTGAGTATTCTCTATGTATAGTTTTTTATCATTAACCGTCTTACCATACTCTTTTACCAAGTTAGAAAAGAAACGAGTAGCATAATAAGGATTACGAGCTTCACTATACAATAATTGGGAATACACTCTGTATGCTTTAGAGATTTCTGTCTCTGTCATAAAATGCTTTTTAATCAACGCAAAAATAGCTGCAGCAGTTTTATGACGGCCTTTAGAAATTTCATTTAAAACCGCATGATTTAGTATCTCAAATATAATTCCTACATTTCTTTGTTTACTATGTTTCATATTTATCCTCAATATTTTATAGTATCCCTTAAAATAAATATATGACTACTCTATTAAAATCAATTTTTAGTAGCTTTGATTAATGATAAAGTAGACTCTTGTAGCTTATTGTCTTGTTGATCCTTTATAAGATTACCCATCATATCGTTAACCACATGATCATATTTCATAATATCTGCAATGGTTTTATCAAACATATCCTTTTTTGCTCGATTATTTTTTGTTTTCTTTCTAATAAAATCAAGCGTCTTTTTCATCTCTTCATCTTCAGGGTCGGCCAACTTATCGTTTATTTGCTCCTCACCATCCTCATTAAAAGCATAGTTTTTAGGGTACCCTGGCAACTCTCTCGTCCCTATAGGATCATAAGGCATTGCATCTTTTGTGTATTGTCTTGTAGTATTTTCTTCAGCAGAATCATCATCGTCATCTTTTTCCTCTACATCTACATTGACATCTTCAGTTGGAGCTTCTCCACCCATTGCGGGTTGTTCACCTGCCTTTATTTCTTCTATAATATGTTCAGTTTCTGCTTCTGCTTGCAGCTGTAATCTAATGTTAATAATTTCAGAAGCAGATAGTTTCAACACTTCCTTCTGTATATACTCCTTAGAAAGTAAAGCAGAATCTGCCATATCATTTGCCGTACTAAAACGATTTCCCATTAACTCAAGATGCATCATCTCAGTAACAGTAGAGGGGTTAGTAAGTCTTAAATCAAAATTATATATAGAAGAATCTTCATATCCACGTAAATATAAATGTACCAATGAAATCTTTGCCAACTCACTTACCACAATCTTCTGTATTCTTTGAATGGTACGAGCAAACTTAATGTCTTCCTGAGCCAATGTGCTCTTACCACTTAAATCTTCTTCCGCAGTTAAATAGGATTTGGGTACACCAAGAGAAATAAACAACTTGTTTTGTAGATATTCAATATCCTCAATAGCTGCAGCGTTCTCACCGCCTGGCAAAGTTTCAATACGACTACCTCTATCCGCTCGTACAGGAATAAAGAAATCTTCCAATATGCTTTCGGGGTTATATCTAAAGTCAACATCACCTGTTGCTTCACTTACTACAGGTATTCTTTTCAACTTATCGCGAGCGTTCTGCATATAGGAATCCACATCTTTCGGAGGGATGTTACCTACATCAACATAAAACACTCGTCGTTCGGGTGCTCTGCTAATACGATAAATCAACATAGCATCTTCAGCCATTAGAAGTTGTTTCCAAACTTTACGAGAAGAATCAAGTATAGATCTGCCGTAAGGCAAAAATCTGTCATCACCTAAAATACGCAGATGTGAAACCTGATAATTCTCAAACACTGTATTACCTTGAACCGTCCACTTAAATCTCAAACTGTTGGGATCATTGTTATATCCTTCTTCTCTTTCTATCTCACCCACCGGCATCGCTATTGCACCCAACACACCTTCCTTGTCAACAATATCTAGAAGGTTAAACATATCTCCATATTTGCACATATTACGAATCCATGTCCAAAGATGAAAATCCAAATCTAACCGTTGATAAAGCAGTTCTTCTAGTTCATGTACAATTTTATCATCATCGGAAACTATCTGTAAAATCTTGCCATCTTCAGCATAAGTCATAGAGTCATCCGCGTAAATGTCTAGCGCTCTAGTAATCTCAGGATAATGATCCATTTCTTCATAATCTTTTACTCTTTCTAATCTCTCTACCCCACCTACAAGAGATTGTTGATATAACGCACTGGAAGCTCTCTGAAAAGTATCAAAGGCATTCTTTTGTGCGCGGATTCCGGGCCTTTCTGAAGGAACCTTGTAATTCGCTGAGCCACCCTTAAGTATTTTTTTTAGTATATCAAATCTATCTGCCATTATTCTTTCCCTTGTCTAAAAGCTTTCGCTCTTCTCATTAGTCCAGACTTACTCATTCCAAAATGCTCGGCGGTTTTTCTATAACCTACATTATTATTTTCTTTCCACTCTAACATAACACTCGTTTCTGGCAAGTCATCTCGCCATCTTGGGTTAGTGGTGCCGGACGAACCTTTCTTATCATTTACTTCTTGAGAGTATCTCTTACCTATATTCACTCTACGCAAATGTGCCTTCTCTTCATCACTCATTACTCTACCAGTTGCTGTTCCTACCTTACCATACCAGTGATGCCTCTTTCCACTACCCGCTCCTTTACCACCGGAAGCTATATTGTAATAAGGCTTCATCTCCTCTATCATTTTAGCTTCATACTCATAAGCTTCATCTTCATTATCAAACTTGGCTAAAAAACGATAGTCAAAACTATTTTTACCATATTTCTTTATGGCGTTATTTAGATGAAGCCCAGTGCCTCTGTATTTATTTCTACCAGTAAATCTTTCCTCACTACTCTTCCCTATATAATTATGTTGGGGAAAATCCTTCTTGTATGTCTCATACACTACAAACATCTTATTTATGTACAGTAGCATAAAACATTGTAATAGCGATAACCACAGGAATAAGACCCGCTATACCACCCCATATACCTGCCTTAACTTTAAGTGTGGCTATCTCTACCTGTAGTTTTATTAGTTTATCCTCTATGGAAGTAAATTTTTCATCATGGTCGCTCAACTTATCTATTACTAATTTCTGATACTGGTCCCAACCATTTAACTCTGTCATTAACCCATCATCCATCGTAAATCTTCGCGTTGGCCTTGACCAGCGTCGAAGGTGAAATGTTCTTCTTTTTTCTGATCGTCTGTCTTATAAATACCAAACTCATAAGGTGTGGATGAAAAAGTCATCGCACTTAACATCTCTTTAGTGACATCTTCGTTTTGACTATTAAACTTTAAAGTAGTTGCTCTTACATACATCCCAATCGCCAACGACATTACTAGGTCATCATTGTAACTAGACATAGCTTCAGGTTTACCATTATGAAAAACAAAAGTTTCCAACTCGTTTTGTGTTCTTTTGGAATGCAAAATAAAATCATGAGTACGAAGATCTTCTTCCAATCTAGCTACACACACCGGACGACTTTTCATACTCATAGTAAATCCAGGCACAGCGTTTTGAGGAACATTATAGGGATCATAGTAAAGTTGATTGGCGTTGCTTTCATGAATACGAGTTAAATCCTTTACTGTCCAATAAAGGTTTTTATACTCCATTTCTATTAGCTTCATTACCACATGATGACCCATTGAAGCATTTTCAACAATAACAAAAGCATTGTTATATTGTACCGCTGTATTATGAATTAAGTGAGTATATACATCTGTGTTAACCTTCCCTTTATATTCCGCTACTTGTTCATAACCTTCAATATCAATAACATGGAAAGCAGAAAAGTCATCGCCATCACCACGAGCAACATCAGCACATATAATATACTTCTTTGAATAATCAGGATATTTCCATATCCATAGATTTTTATCTACCCAAGTTTTTTCTTCAGGATCTCTCATAAATGGTCGGAAACCATCATCTGATTCTTCTTCTTCATTGGGGTGTTGTTCATACCAGCTTAAAGCTTTAAGACTAACTACATTATTACCTGATTGAAGAAAGTCACAATCATGCTCTTGAGCAAAAGCATGGTCACCTATTTTCTTCTTTTCACTACGGCCCCACTCCTCATCTCTATCTGGATGTAAATTCCAGGGTAATCGTATTGGGTGAAAAGATATATTTTTATTTCCCACCCTTTCACTTACACCAGCCTCAGCTTCCACATAAGTTTTATGAAACCAATTACCAATACCGTTAGGAGAAGATAAGACAACACAATCACCACCTGTCGCTAATGTAGGTTGAGCGGCAGTCCAAATACCATCCATCGCCTTAATAAAAGCAGCCTCATCAATGATTAACAAACTCAAAGCTTCAGAACGAGCGGCATCTTGAGCGTTAGTACCTGTCGCGCCTGCTTTTATCTTTGAACCATTTTCCAGTTCTATACTTTGTCTATTATCAATAGTTACAGGAGATTTTAACCATGAGGGTACTTCTTCTAAAAAAACTCTTACCTTATCCACCAAATTAGTAGCTGTATCTCTTTTGGTGGCCAAAATATATATTTCTTTATTCTTAAAAAAATTAGCCATCCAACCTGCATAAGCAGCACATAAAGTAGAAATACCAAGTTGTCGGGCTTTTAAAATAATATTATAAGATCTATCAAGAAAACTATTAAGAGCTTCTTCTTGAAAATCCCACAGTTCAAATGATAAAAGACCTTTGGTGGGGTGGCGTATCTTTCCATACTCCTTAATGAAATAAATCGGATCTTTTCTACACTTTACATATTCCTCTGCTTGATCTTTATCCATTTATTATTCCTTATCCACCGTACTGATGTATAAACAACCCTGGTAAAATACCCACTCTATAATCTTGTTTTTGCCACCAATTTTCTAAAGCCATTTGTTCTTCAAAATCAGGACTTCTCTGATTAGAAGGTTTTAAATCTTCACTAACATCAAAACCTATGTTTTTAGCCACCTTCAAAAACCAATCTTTTTTACACAAAAAAGGATTGTTTGACCAATTTGCATGTTTACAAGACATTCCCCATAAAACAATATTATTTTTTTTATCTATCTCTTCGCAAATATCTAGGTTATTATAACCGAAATTATCTTCAGCAGCAAAACCCATCCACCAATTTAATTCTGGACAACCTTTACGACCATCTCTTTTTACCCATTGCATCGCTTCATTAGAAGTATTTAAATAATCTTTCATTACCCGAAACCTAACAACCTCAACATTACCGTTTTTAATATTATTATACCCTAACTCTAACTGGAAATAAACGTCCTTTCCTAACCCCTCTAATTCAAAATCATTTTCTAAAAACAAAACATACTTAGCGTTACTATCTTCTATAGCTTTTGTCATTCCCCAACCTATACCTAGGTTTTGAGGATGACCACCCCACTCAAACTGTTTATAATCATTTTCTATTAAACTAATATCGTCAGAAGAAACCTCATTAAAGAAAATAAAATTATCGCCAACCATATCCACTAAACCATTTTCTTCATAAGACTTTAAGCTTTTTTCAAGCTTATCTTGTCGGCCATGGCTCAAAACAACCACACCAATATCATCTAACTTCATTTAAAAACCTTTCTATACAAATGCTGTAGTATTAACTCTAGGTCTAAGTCTCCGTGCGTCTGGAGGTGGTGTTGATTCATAAGTAGGAAAAGCACGGCCAGCATCAGGGTACCTATCTTCAAATCTTCCTTGAAGCACCAACACACTATTAATATTATTTAATATAAAACTTTTTATTTGCTTACCTTTAGTAGTGTCCCAAGCGTAAAGATAATCTTGATATTCATCTTCCTTTATTTCATAAGGCTCAACTACCCTTACTATTCTTTTTGTTATTCTTTCATCAGGCTGTTTCTTTTTGGAATAAGAAATGCGAATCAAATTAGAAGAAGCTATAGCACCTTCTATCTTTAACAAATCAGCAGCGCTTAAAGCCATTTTACAATTCCTTCATCTTGAGAATTTTGTAATCTGGCTCCAACTCATTTTCTATTTCTGTACGAGTCATTTCTGTTTCTATTTCCAACATAATAGCATAATCTAACACAGGATTATCAATAGCTTCAGGGTTGACTTTGGCTACATCTATATCTTTCTGGTTTTTTATTTTAATATCTAAAATCATAAAATCAAACTTTAATTTTCTTAACTTTTGATCTTTATTTTTAGCAGTAGCAAAAGGTATTTGTAGGATAATTTTAAAAGTATGGATATTCTGTTCTACCCCATCTTCATCTTCTTCTCTTTCTGACTCGTTAATAGTCGCCTCTGTAGGTCTAAAACTTGCAGCATAATCTTCACCCCACAACCGATACCTAGAGATAAACTTATCTAATTCTTTTTCACTACCCACATCATTTAAATCAATAATCATATTTCTTATGTGAGGTCTATCAAAACCTAGATCTGCCAACCGTACATAAATCATTGATTTATATCGTTGTTGTTTAGATATGCTGCTATTCTTTATCGCGTAGACATAACGCTGCATCAACTCACGAATGTCTTGCTCTGCTAAAATTATCTTATGTAATTTCATTTATCTTTCTTACTATCCAGCCCAATCGGGGACAGTCTCATTAATAGGGGCATTAAATTGGCCTTCTATCTGACTAACAACATTAGCACTCACACTACCCGTCCAAGATTCTGCTGCTGTTTTAGCAAAAGCAGGTAAGGGATCTGCGCTTAAACTACTCCAAGGAGTATAACCGGCTGGCTCTTTCTCTGACGGAGAAATAAAACCAACCCAACTGCCATATGTAGAGCTATAGTCACCAGAAACCCCATGTAAATCAACAACCATCGCCTCAGCATAATCACTAACTTCTGAACCATCCTTCAACGTCGCTTTTGGTAAAACCTTCACTCTATCAGTATATCTAATAGTAAAATTAACAGCCATTTTATATTTCCTTTCGTTTTATAAGTTATATGAGCCGCCCGAAGACGGCTCACATATTTTTAAGGGGTGTATTAACCCGATGTAGCAGCCTTTATATCACCAAAAGTTTCTGCTATCTTTTTACTTCCACCGCTCAGTAATCCAGCTGTGAGGACTTGGCCTAACACCGAAGTGTCTCCATTGAACAACATTGCTACCAAATCCACCGGCACTTGATTGGCGATTAAAAAAGAAACACCCAAAGCGATAGGAACTTTAAGTCCCTTTCCGCCCAGAAGTTTCTGATAAAGCTTCCAACCGAAAACAGTAGCTAACCCTCTCTCAATAATAACAGAAAGTGCAATCAACAAAGCGAAAACGCTAGCTACGTTTTCAAGTACTGGTCCGAAATCCATATATATTCTCCACTATAATGATAATTGTCTACATCAACCATTAATGCGTGAATGTCTCCCATAAATATCAGGCAATGTAGTCAATTGTTCTTTTTACGGCTCTTTTCTCTTCTTCCCTTGTTTTTTGATGAAGGTTCAAACCCAACAATTTCTTTGCCTTTATGCGAAGCGTCTTTTCCGTCATCATTCGCATACGTTCCTTTATCTCTATTATACTTGTTGAGCTTGGCCCGGTAAGCACGGGCTTTTGGAGTATCATTGTACTTCCTTTCTTTATCGTAATTACGGCCATCCTTCTTTGACCACTTATGAGCCTCTATCACATCACGCAGTTTCATTTTTTTCTTTCCCACTAAGATATCCAGCCACTATACCTATAATACCTGTCACAGCCATCTGTAAAAGATTAATCACTGACTCATCAACAGGACGATGCTCTTTTAAAGATACATAAAAGTCACCTACCACTATTATCATAAGCAATATCATTAACCCTACTGATAAACTAATACAAGTTATGTCCTTAATGTTTTTCATTAAAAGCCACTTTGTCTTTCAAATCGTTTACGAAGTATCTGCTCAAACCTTCTATCCAAATAACCTTTAACCAAATTATAATATTGAAACTCATCTGCCATATTTGTTTTAGAAGATATTTTATCTATCCCACTTATGATAGTCTTAGAGGCTTGGTCAGCAATTTTCTTTAATTGTGTTAGTTCTTTTCCGCCGGGGGATATAGCTTCATTTAATTTCATTGTTTCCTTCCTGATACATGATGCATAAGGGCATTCATCTGTTTTATAATTCTTTTTCTTCACAATAAAAACCCCCTATCTTGTTACTTGTCACTTCCCTTTCTTAATAAGCTCATAGTAATTACTACCTACTTTATAATCATATTTATATTTTTGTGCAGCTTTCTTGACAAACCTACTATAAAGTTTATGTCGGCTCTTTTCATCGTCACTACTGAAAAAAGTTAGTAGTTGGGGTTTTACCTTTTTCATAAAGTCATCAAACATTTTGGCTACTGTAGCAAAAACCACAAACTCATTACGAGTACCAGTAATAGTATCTTTGGAAACTCTCTTGTCACCTTCTCTTTCCTGATAAAAATATACTTCCCACTCCCCTGGATCTAAATCTCTCTTGTCTGGTTCTAAATCTTTTCTGGCTTCAAACTCATACAGAAAGTTATCTATTTTGAAGTACCCTTCCCAACGATGGTCCTTCTGTTCAGCCCAATAATACTTTACTGGTTTGTTTAGGACTTCATGAAGCTTCATTACTTCGCTCCTTTTCTTTTCAGTACATAGTTTCCACTATCAGTAGTCAACACTTCAAACCCTAAACCTTTCATCAGTTTCTTTACCATAATGTTATACAACTTCATTCGGCTTGGTTCTTTAGCGCTAAAAGTAATATACTCTGGTTTCGCCATTTTAGCAAACTCTTTAAACGCAACCAAAGTTTTATTCATCACCTCTACAGCGTTACCTCTCCCTGTAATACGATGAGAATACTCAGGTCTTTTTTGAGCAAAACCAATCAGCCAAACTTTTTCCAAAGGTATGCCTTCCACAGGAAAAATCATGTCCTCTGTTGTATGTCCCCGCAAAGCTATGAACTCAAATATTCTATCTTGGCCCACACCATATTCAGCAGCATAGTGCTTCGGACTCCGTTCTACCCACTTTATTTTACCCTTGGGTTTTGTAAATACTTCTTTTAATCTCACTATTTTATCCTGGCGTTATTAGGCTCCATTCGGTTGGACACCTTTTTCATAAAAGATTTATCAGCTCTTTGTTGAATAGCAGTTAAGATAGCAGAAAAGTATCTTCTTTCAGCGTCGATACCACCGTTCTTAAGATCAAGATTCTTTATCTCTTCCATAATCATCTTGACCACACGACCTGCAATAGAACGTGTCTTTTTTACATTAGTGGCGTTAACTTCTTGTAGTCTCATTTATATTCTCTCTTATGTTCTCAACTTAGTAATAAAAGTTTTTACTGCCCGATCTGGCTCAACCCCTCGTCGGTACATTCTTAGAAGTTTATCTTTACCAATGGATCTTAAAATATCTTGAGAGTGCACTCGCTTAGCAGAAGGAACAATCATTTTATAAATCTTAATAAACTCTCTTAACCACATTTTAAGGCCCGGTCGATGTAAACTACTACGTGACCCTAATTGTGTACGACCAAACTCATTTACTTCTTTTAAAACATTCATCAATTTCATCTATTTTCTCTACATCGAAAATGAATCACCACATCCACAACTGTTTTTTGCAGATGGAATATCTATAGTAAATCCCGCACCCATCAACCCATCTTTATAATCAACAACAGCGTCAGCAAGAAATAACATACTTTTCATATCAACAACTACTTTCATATCGC
>VTLG01004812.1_pt1 | contig 13442 bp, 12 predicted proteins | sample 4694571 | NCBI WGS metagenome assembly VTLG01 (sample SAMN12604809, study PRJNA352737) | marine metagenome | biome: ENVO:00000447; feature: ENVO:00000209|ENVO:00000569|ENVO:01000036; material: ENVO:00002151; isolation source: viral sequences binned using virsorter ...
CTTCCAAAGAAGGTCAACAAGCTACAGAATTTCAATTGCCTCAACCACGAGGCATCAAAGAACTCACACGGGGACAAACAGCACCGGGGGGACTTAGCTCTCCCATGCAACAATTATTTCAACAGGCCGCTGTTATGGAAGCTATGCAACATTACAGACAAAATGGCTCTAGGGATGTGAACATGCAATCCCTGATGAACGATTTGGGGTATGTTCGCCCGACTACTCCTCAAGGAAAGAAAACAGTAGTAACAGAGCGGCCTGAATTATCGGAGATTGAAGTACGATGAAACTAGATGCAAACATGGCTCCCGTCGGATCAGTTGAGGCAAAAGATGATTTTGCTATGGCACCACCGGGATATGGTTTAACTTCAGACAATCAAAGGTGGCCGTGGGGACAACCACCAAAAGATTCTGATCCAAGTGTGGTGTTAGACAAAGCAATCGCTGCCGTGTCTGAAACAGCAGCAAAACGTGAGATGTTCAAACTTCTTACAGTAGGAGTTTCGGTAGAAGTTATCGTTGAAGGTTACATATTTCAAGGATTTTCCGACGGCAAATTTTCACCTGATGTGGGGTTGTTAATTAAGGGACCACTTGGTATTGCTATAGCTGGCATGGCTGACAAGGAAGGTATACCGTATCGTTTATTTGAAAATGATGATCAGCTAGAACGTAATGAGATGGATGATGAAACATTCTTCAGGATGATGAAAAAGAACAATCCAACAATGTTTGCATACATAAGTGAGCAGATAAACGAAGGTCTTCGTGAGGGATACGCTCCTCAAGAACCGGAAGAAGAAAACTTTATGACAATTAAAAAACAAACGAAAGAGGCTAGTTAGGCATGGGTATTGGCGCAGCATTTGCTACAGGTCTTGTACAAGGCTTTTCGGATAACATAGACAAAGAACAGGCTCGTCGTGACAAGCAGAGAGATCGTGTTAATGCCTATCAGGATATGGCTTATAAGGCAGTCTTAGAGGGTACAGCTACAGAGGCTGGACTGAACGCTGTAAAAGAGCTTGTTAAAAAGGCAAATCAACAAATGGATAGCATGGAACCTATCGGACCCTTTGGTAAGAGGGGAAAAGATATCTCTTTGGATTTAGCATCCATTCAGGGATCGTTGCTCAAAGCCAGCGATTTTGCATCAACTGTAGGTAGCGGAGAACATAAATTTGGATTTAATGTTGATGTTCGTGACTATAGTGCCACAGGTAAAAGCTACGCCGCTATAACTGACATGAACGCTACTTTATTAGGAAATCAGAAAAATCTTGCAAAGCTTGCAGCAGCACCTGATGCAGTAATAAACGAACTTGCTGGTTTGTACACGGGTCATGCGTCCCTCATATATAATGAATTTGAAAAAACCAAAAATACAGAAAATCAGATAAAGTTGAACATGAGTATATTCGATGGTGCTAAAGCGTTTGAGGAACTCATGCGACTTCGTGGCGCGAAGAATTTTTCAATTTTAAATAAAGCAGCGAATAAAAATGGTTCTTCTATAGCATTTGATGGAACTGACTCTAGCCAATTTATAAATGTGAATAACGCAGATAAATTTGAAATTGGATATAACATTATAGGTTCATCTTTAGGAACAGAGTTTGATAACCTAGCACCCACATGGGCTGCATACACAAACCTAACTGGGTTAGTTCGTATGGAAAACAGACAAACTTGGTTTAACGCAGCAAGAGATATAGCGCAAAAATACGGTGAACTAGGAATGAAAATACCTAGTAAACCAATGGCCTTTAGCACTATGACTCCAGAGGCAGCAAACGAACTTCTTGGAGATATAGTTGATAAAATAAGTGGTCCTGATGAAAAAGCATCAGCAGTAGGTGTAGCATATGTTTTAGGTGTATTTCAAGAATTAGATAATTGGACTCCTGATGATGGATTTGAACATGTGGATATGGCTATAACTAACAAGTTAGCTGCTTCTAAAGCGTTATTTGGACGGTCAGCCAAAGAAGATGACTTTGAAAAAATTAAAAAGGCAAACCAAGAAATTGTTGATGTTTTAGGAACTCCAAACGGAGAGGCAGGTCTATATGGTTTGTTAAACATGGTAGACAGCGATTTTCGCGGCCCTGCTGCAGTAGACAGAATAAAAGGTATATTTGCAAGTGTCGGTGCTGTATTTACAACTCTTGCCAGTGGTACATCGTCAAATTTAAATAGATCAACTGTTAGTTCTATAATTCCAAATGCACGTATAGTAACTGATGCAGAGGGCATGCAACTCGCTTCCAGCGGTGCAGTAGGACCAGACGGTGAACCTGTAAAATATGTAACTGAGGGATTCATACAACAGTTAAATTTAAGTGTCGAAGCCGCGAGACAAAGGGGTGAGGCTAATGCGTTAGAGGGTGAATCAATTCAAGAGGCTGGAGCAAGATACGCTCGTTTTGAGGCCATACGTATATCACTTGCTTTTCAGATGGCTCGTGCAGCCGATCCCTCTGGTCGTTTATCTAACCAAGATATTGAAGCACAACTCGTAAGGTTGGGTACAAACTTTGATACTGTTGAATCTATGAAAGCTCGTATCGAAGAATCAATTCGTGACTTTGAAACAAAACAAGCTCGATATGGAGCTATAATAGAGTTAGTAGGTGACGGAACTGGTAAGGCTACAGTAGCTTCTAAAAAACTTATCAAGGGTATAATCGCGGTGGATAGGTTAGCTAAACAAGCAGACTATACGGGTTTTGCACAGTTTATGGAACAATCAGCCCCCGCAACAAGTAAATATGATCCCCCTGATATGGGGAATGTGTCTTCACAGTTTCAGCGTCAAAATGGTGATGATATTTATGTGCAAGTAGGGGAGAACGGTGCGCCAGTTATCGTAGACGGTCAAAATGTGTATACTGATATTGAAGGTAATGTTGTTACGGATATTGTTCCCAGAGGAAAAACTGTTTCTCCTGCTGCTGCCCCCGTTGAAGATGGTGCTGATCCCGCTGGTACTCCCCCTAAAGCTGGTGACGCTGGTGATGCTCCCGTTGACACAGGGGCCGATACTGCTAAAGACTTAGCCGAAGAAATAGAAGAACAAGTAGAAAAAAGGGGGATAGACCCTAGCACGGTAACGACAGTGCCGGGGACTAATAACATGACAGGTTTTAAATTAATAGATAAAAAAACAAATAAAGAACTTGACGGACTATATCAAACTAATCCAGATGGCAGATTTGTAAAGAAGGGTGCATTAGCAGGGTAATATAACATGGCTGAAACATTAAGAACTCCCGAAGCAAACCTTAGTCCAAGCTTACAACCTCTTGCGAAAGAGATGCTTCGTCCAAAAGAGGTTCCTTCATACGAGGACGTTATAACAGGTGTGAATACAGTCATTGGGGGAATTGAAATACCTCAATCAACGATTAATTCTGCTAAAGGTGGAGATCAAAGAGCGGAGACGTACATCCGTTCTCAAATTGATTTAGCAACCATATCAGGAAGAAGAACCCCACCAATAGCGGGTACAAAAATAACTTCTGAAGGTATTAAACTAGATTTACCCGAAGATTTACCGGAAAAGAAAAAAGAGGAATTTATTGATTACATCGGTAATCGTTCACGAATTTACAAGTTTCTTGAGGGTAAAGTTCCAGACCCACGAGTGCGAGATTTGTTAATTGATCACTATGAAACAGGAGAATTTTTTAGAGAAACAAGTCGTCAACTTGCAGAAATACCTAGATTTTTTGGGGCTGTACCTAACTACATAAGTACTTTAGCCAGATTTGTTGCTCCGGCAATAATTGAATCGGGGCCATTAGATTTTATTCCGGGTTCTCAATATGTAATTGAACCGTCGGAAATTACTTTTTCAGAAGCTTATGCAAAAAGACAACCTCAAATTGCTTTATCTTTTGCTAACTACAAAAAGCAGTTACAAGATAACGGCGTAAATATAACATATGGTGGAAGCTTAAACGATCTTCTAAAACAAAAATTCATTGAAAAACATGGCAAGGAAGTATACGACAGAGATTATAATCCTACTCTAGAGGGTCTTGGACAAATAGAGAATCCGTTAGTATCAGAAGATTTAGCGGGAATGATACTTGAATTTGGATTTGATGAACTACCTTACGATGAAAAGTTCGCATCTTACTTAACACAAAACGCACCCATCAGTGGGTTTTTTGGAAAGCTTCACCTACTAAAGGGTCAGAGACAACTGAGGAAAGTTGCAAAATATAAAAAAGAAAATCCAAACGTTGCTACTATGGATTCCGTTAGCATAGTCCGAAAAATGGAAATAGAAGAAAGAACAAACAGATATACGAAAAACTGGCGAAAGATGACAGCCAGAATAGGACAAAAGTTTGGTAATAGGGGTGCTATAGGTAACGTAGAGGCAAATGAAAGCGCACGTTCCGCTATTAAAAACATAGATGAGAAATTAAAAGATGCAAAAAAACGTCGTAAAGCTGCTTTAAACAATCAAAGTGTAGACAAAAACAAACGTAGATTGGATGCAGAAATAATAGATGGGGAGATATCAGCCTTAAACAGTCGCAGAAACAGAATACTATTTGGTGGCAGAGGCAACCCCTTTATGTTTAACCTGTTTATTGATGAATCTGTTATTGCTATAGGACAAACTGCAGGACATTACATAGCACCTGCGGTGGGATTAGAAGCAGAGACGGGCGAGGTTATAGGAGCATTAGGTTTTGCGTTTGTTGGTAGACCTATTATTAAACACAGTGTAGCCACTCCTTTTAAAATTACTGATTTTGTAACTGGCTACGGGTTCAGCACAATTGGAATGAACACAGTGCAGATGCTTGAGGATTTACGGTTTCTTCCGAAGGGAGTTTTCGTAAACAGAAGTGTCGCAGAATTAGAAGCAACAATTGGTAGACAATTGACAGCAAGTGAAGCAAGTTCGTTTGGTCTTCTAGATAAATTAATGAAGGGGATGACCAATGAACAAAGAGAAAATATCTATCGTTCCATAGAAAACTACAACGAACTCAGAGATCGTATTATTAAAAGATTTCCTGAAGGAGAAGCAAGACAAAAAGCCGAAGAGGTTTTTAAATTATCTTTTGGACATATTTCAGGTTTAGCTCCGCTACAAGCTATGGAATTAGCATCTCTTAAAAACATAAATGCAAAAGGTTTACAAGAGGCTGTTGAATTTCAGTTACAGAGTGAAAACTCATTAGATATAGCAGAGACAGCTTTGAATCAATTAAATGAAATGATCAAAGCAGGAACGGGGGTTGATCCTGAAGACAGTAAATTCTTAGCTGGGTGGGTGAAAAACTTTCAAGCTGCTGCAGATAATCAGCGTGTGCAGATCGAAGGCCGTAAACAAGAATATCTTGAAATGCTTAGACAATACAAGAATAACATTCTTTCTGATCCCACAGTCGATATAGACAAGGACATAGTTAATAATTTAGCAGAGTTAGAAATAGCGTTGGTTCCCGGTGCAAAAGATAGTATAGAACAACAACGTGAAATTATTTTACAGACTGCGACTGACGTTCGTAAACGTATAAATGAACGTGCTAATATAATTAAAGACATGCGAGGAACAGATGAATATATGAGACAGTTGGGTATCTTGCAAGAAGATATATATGATGCTCACATGTCAACCATATACGCCATTGGTAGAAATGCGTATAAAAATGCAGATAAAGCAATAGGACAAGAAAGCATAGATATATCAAGTGCTGTTGATGCTTTTGTTCAGAGTCAAAATGCTTTAGATAGTAGGGATTTACGAGGGTTGTTTAACCCTCAAAGGACATTCTTAAACAGTCGTTCAGGTAAAATGGCGTTCAACGCTTTTAATGACATGGCAGAACGCTCTCTTAGAGAGGACATGGGATTAGACGATGATGACATAGCAGACTTATTCAAATACTTTACAACCGAAATTGTTGATGGAAAAAGAAATGAAGACTTTATGGGTGAAGTTATAAGCTTTGTTGATATAGCTTTACACCTAAGTAAGACACAGGCAGATGCAGGAAAAACGTTTCAACCATTCAAAGCAAAACCATTTGAAGTGGATGAAGTTAAAAGACATCTATCAAAGATGGCAGCTTCTAAAAAGGAATCAGCAGATGCTAAACCATTTGAAGATTTTGCTAACGCTATGGAATCAGCTTTACAATCAAATGCACGTGTGTATGAAGAAGTTGAAAAAGCCAGAGATATCTATCGGGACTTAATATTTGATCCGACAAGACCATCTAGTACGGGCGAAAAAATTATGAAGTCAAGTACAGGCCCAGACTTTGTAACAAAAGTCGGCGGGGGCTACAAGCGACCTTACGTGTTAGGTATGGAGCCAGAAACGTGGCATAGAGATTTAGCTCTAGCTATAAACGATGCGATAGAAGGTAAACCCTTTGCTTCTCTAAAGGTAAGAACTCTAGTGGATGATCTATCTCGTTTTTGGGGAGACAGAGATGAAGCTGGAGAGATTGTATTTGATTTGACAACTGAAGCGGGTCGTCAAAAATTTGAGAATGTTGCAAACTTGGTTAAGGCCAACCTTTACGAGTATTGGGGAGCAGCAAAAGAAAAGGGTCTTTCAGCAGCTAAACGTCAAGCTCTCATAGGTGGGGATATATCAAGAGATGATTATGATTTTGAAGCTGTAGATAATTTAATGGACAAAGTATTACCCGCATTACAAGTTAGAGTTCAAATGTCAACAGATACTATTGAAGGAGCGGTGGACGAATTAGGTGGCATGAAATTCCCAATGTCAAGGCCACTATTTGATATAAGAGATTTGGTCACCTCTGAAAATGATATTGTTGATATTTTATCGGTAAGCGCAAGCGTAAGAAAAGACTACAGAGAGTTTGCTGATGATGTAAATGCACAAGTTGGTGCAAGAGCAGCAGTGGGACAAACAGCTATAGACTTGGATAGTCGTATAGCGAAGAATTTTGAAAACTTAGCTGGAACTAAAGATGCTAAGCAATTTTATGAGCAGTATGTTCTTACTAACGACGTAGAACTTATGAGAGGTTTAAAAACAGATTTTATAGAGACAATGACCAAAGATGGGGCTATGACAGTAGAGGCTGCAGAAGAAGAATTTAAACAGGGTATGATATACATGATGACTAATGGTCTGTTAGCTCGTGCAGGAATGGAACCGAATAGGGAAATAACTTTTAAAGCGATGGACGGGACTAGACGAACTCAAAAAACTATAATGAACGCTGCAACTATAGTTTCTGATTTGGACAATCCAAATGTAACAGCTATTCTTGAAGAGTTCATGGACGATGATCACATTGCTTTTTTACAGGACATTGGAGAGTATATGATGTATGCGTCGGGGTCTTCTCTGGGTCAATTTGCTCCAAAAGGTCAAATAAGAGGTATATCTCCTAATGAAGTTATAAGTCGTGCCTTTAATATTGCACGAGGTATGGTTAGTCCTACATATGTAGCGGCTGAATTTGCCTTTCGTATAATGTCACAACACGATGTAAATGCGTTGGGTTTAGCTGCGTCCGATAAAGAGGCGGCAAAAATAATGCAAAAAATATTAGAAACTCCGGGAACAGTAACAAAAGAGGATGTTCAAACATTAGGGATTTTAGCCAAAGCTTTTCTTGTCAAAGAACTAAAAAGACGAAATATTGAAATTAGTAACAGATTCGTGCCTCAACATGCAGTGACCGCTGCAGAACAAGAATTACAAAGGGAAGAAAATGAAACAGTACAATAACGGCCCTCGTAAGGGAATGATGTATGGCGGTATGCCACAACGTAAGCCCATGATGTATGGCGGCGTAGCGAAGAAAAAACCCCGCAAGAAAGCTTACGGGGGTGGTATGATGTCAGCAAGTCAGCCACAACAGAACATGATGCAAAACAACACCATGACAGCGCGTGACATGAATCAGATGCAGACTCAGATGATGCAGACTCCTAAGTTGAGAATGGCAAATGGCGGTTCTGCGTTTGGTATGTTAAGTGTGAAAGCGGGGATAGACAAAAATCCTAAACCAACCCAAGCAGACAGAATTGCTGGGGCTAAGATGAAAAAGAAACGCTAAACGTAGTTTCTAGATTTCTCCATAATTTCATCTCCCATAGATCGAAGGTACCGTAGAAGGGATGCTGTTGAGTGCGCTCCTTCCCATTCAGGAAGTCCACTTGACATCGTAGATTCAAACTCTTCGGGTTTGACTCCTTCCCACGTCAACTCTATGGTGCCATTTTGTTTTAGATTAGCCTGAAATGTAAACAGGTTAGCCACCTTATTATTGTTAGACATTTATCTGTTCTAATTCCTGTATTGCTAGATTGTAACAATCAGCCTTGAAAACAAAGCCGTTGCTTGGGTCTACGTCACCCACCTTATAACGGATTGCTTTTGTGTAGAAGGTTTGTTTTGGTATCTCACCAAGAATCCACGCCTTGCTATGATCCGTAAGGATACGCACAAAGACGTAGCTATCACAGTCCTGTTTGGTTCCGTGTGCTGATACAGAACAATCGTAGTTAGGTGACGGTGTGGTGTTACAACGCTTGGTCTTGACATCCACCCGTTTGTTTCCGACGATCAAATCGTAATCCTTGTTGTTAGCGTCACTGCCCCCAACGTAGTCCTTTACGATCACCTCTCCTATAGCACCAACGACATTACTAAGACTACCAGTTATGCTGCCCTGTAGATTACCTACAGAGGCAGCTTTCTTTTTGGCGCGACTAATAATCTCAGGTGTTATCTTTATCTGTATCATCGTTACTATCCTTTGGGTAATACACTTCAACCCACGATTTACACTCAGGGCATTCAAGACAACTGAGTATACTATACTTGTTATCTGTAATGTCGTCTACGTCGTGGTCACCTACCCACCTCAATTTTGTTTGACAATGCCAGCAGTTCATTAAACGAACGATCACGCTGCTGTCAAGTCAACAACCTCACACACACCTGCAGTGCAAGCAAGCTCACGAGAGCCGTTGGTGTTGTCTTCCTTTTCAAAGTCTGTAAGTTTACCCCAGTCAATGTGGACCACTTCCATGCGTTTTTTCCATTCAAGATAATCATCAGGTTCTATATCTTGGTACGGAGCCTGTTGATAGGTATGATCACTGTGGGGAAGGAAAGAAACTCCTGATGCCACATCAAAGTTTTCATACACCCACGCACCTACTTCCATCCACTCATGTTCCTTTACAGTGACAGTGATGGATGGTTTGTGTTCACACCAATGTATAGCGTAAGTCTTCCACAACTCTAACTGCTCTATGGCTGTGGTTTGTGTGCGGGTCACGGCCCCTTTAGGAGACTGCATGGGGAAGCTAAACACTGTAACGTTGTCGGGCTTCATCACATCCCGTTCTGCAGGTACACCACTATCGATAAGGAACTGAGTGAGTGGGTCTTTGTTATCCCCACGTACTGTCCTTATAAAGTGGTCGTTGTGTCGTGCATGTATCCCGCTTGCTGCGTCCACCAGTTGAGACACAGTACCCGACGGTTTGACACAGGTGATTGCAGTACTCTGTGGGATTCCAAGCATCTGGGCAAAGTTCTTGTTGACCTCTATCGCGTGTTCCCGCATTTCGTCTAGCCAACGCTTGCTGTCTACGTTCTTTGATAAAACGTGATGATCCATGATACCAGTCAAGGATACACCTAACAAGCGTTCTTCTTCCGCGTTGTCTTTCCATGCTTTCCTCAAGTATTTAAAGTCTACAAGGGTTGATTGTAAGGTACCTAAAATGGTTGCTATACGTACCTTTTCTTTTAAAGATTCAAGTGTATCGTTTTCACGAACCACACACTCTGACAAATTACAGAAACTGTATGGGCGTAAGATTATCTCACTGCAGGGGTTCGTACCCCACATGTGTCCTGTCTCACGCCTACCGTTACGAGCTACTTGCTTGTCGGCAGACTCACGGTTGAACATGCCACGCTCCCCCGACTTGCTATCGTATAGGGCAAGCCATTCACGCATGAACGTACCCATCTCCGGCTTTGATTTGTACGCAACAGAGTTGTTTGCCAACGCACGTTGACCCTCTGTTTCCCACCACGATCCGGCTTTGGCGTGACGCATTTGATCGTCGTTAAGATTAGATAAACTAATCAAGGCTGATCTGCGAACGCCACCCACAACGACTACCTCTCCCACTTTACACATGAGATCGTGGCACTCAATAGGAAACAATCTACGTCCAGCAGCCTTCTTGAATATTTCTACTGTGAAATTAAACAGGTCAATCAAAGGCTGGGGGCCACTTGCTCTACCCCCCATTATCTTTAGCCGCGCACCTGCAGGGCGAATACCAGATGTATCCCAAGAGGGAACTTGTCCTGCGTACAGTAACGCAATTAACTCACGGTAAGCTTTAGCCCATCCCGGCTTGCTATCCGCTACAGTAATTACGGTACTAGAATCACTAAAATTATCAGATACCACAGGTAGTCTATCAACATTTTCTCTCTCCACACTAAACCCAACACCAGTCCCACACATCAATATGTACATACACTCATCAAACGAACGAGGACTATCAACAGGAATGTAACTACAATTGTACCCACACACGTTATCACGACTGAGAGCCGGACCTGCAGTCATCATTGCTCTCATTGATGGCATAACATTGAGACTTAAAATAGCATCTTCAATTTCAGACCTCAATTTACTTGGTATGATATAATTGTGTTTATTACGCACATGATTATCCATAAAGCTAATATATCTGGATACAGTTTCATCCCAATCCTCTCGCCTTTCTTCGTCGTCAATCCAACGAGCATAACGTGATTTGTGAATAAATTGCTGATATGGTGTGGGCAGCATGTTGTTCATATCTATTGTTCCTCTTTTATTTTGATCAGTTTGTTTAGGTACCACTGTGCTTTTTTAAGGTCTTCGATTCCGTTTTTGTATCGGTATCTCCAGAGGTATTTGATGATGTTTCCTTGCAGGTAGTATTCAAACCCATTGTCTGTCGCCGCTTCGATTGCCTCAATGCACTCGACACCTGCTTGATTGTAGTGTGGCGGTTTGTTAACAGCATCTTGTTCTTCTCTCAATCTTTTTACCATGTACTCTTCGTGTTTCATTGTTTCTTTCCAAAATCAACTTTAATTACATTATCATCAAATTGATGTTTAAATTCTTCTTCAACTTCTTCTATCATAGACTCTGCAGTTTGTTTGAATTTTATTGAGGCTGCACCTCTATCATATACATCATCAAGTTTTTCCCTTATGGTTTCCATGACACCCTCTTGTATAATCATAGCGGGATTAAAGTCTTCTTCATTCTCATAGGTCTTACTTGTCGTATCATACGCTGTCAAAGTAAAGTTTTCACCGTCAAGAGGTTTGAGTATGATATAATATCTGTCGGGTAATAAGGACATAATCTCTACTTGTTTGTTTAACTCTGTTTCGTCAATGGTCATTTTTTTACCCACTCCATAGGGATAGACCCTTCGGCCCATTCAAAATTGTATCGTGTACACCAAGCAGCGTATGTTGTTTTGCTACCTTTGTAAATCTTATTCTTTGCATTCATAAAAACAAAACGAATATCAAGTTCAGGATGCTGTTGTTTCATCAGTATCATTTTGACACGATCCCCTTTATCCAAGTGTCCCTTTGCTTCAACGTAGATGTTTGTTTCGGGAAAGTAAAAGTCGGGAGTATAATGACGGGGAGCAGGTATGTATTCAAACCGTTCTTCTTCGTATTGAAACTCAATGTTGTTTGCTGTTAAGGTCTTTGCCAGATTAAGTTCAAACTTGGACCTGTATTTTATTCTATTATTCAAAAGGTTATTCCTATCGATATTAATCTTTTTTCTAGGTACCCTGCCAGTTTGGGGGAATACTTTTCTATGTTGGTAAGTTCTTTTGTCAAAGGATGCATCGGCACACATACATAAGCTCCTGAAAATGAACGTCTACTGATATGTTGCAAATCCGTTTCTACCTTTTTAATGTCTCTTGCATCTGTATCAGAAGTCAAATGACCGTCTTTACCATAATGATTTACAAGAGTGAGAGGCAAACCTTTTTCATGTAAACGTAAACGAGTAACTCTGCGTTCCCCACCTGTGCCAGAAATAGACTCTATATACACATGACTAAGGTCGCTATTTAACTCCATGAGTTCAACTTCATAGTCTTTTACAAATAAGTATGGCATTCTATAATTCTTTCTTTTTTAGTTTATCGTACCATACAACAGGGGGGTTCTTTGCTTTTGATGTAACCTTACCATGTAGAACAGCGTTAGGCCAACAGTGATAACGGTAACCACACAAATTACATTCTCTTGGAAGGAGTTTGTTTCCTGTCTTTATTGTCTTGCCATCACGACGATAAGTTTCTGGTTCTGATTTGAAAGGAACAAACGGTTTTACATCTGGGTCTGTGAGAAACTTGACTCGCCTCTCTGCATCTTTTAAATAGGCTTCTTTATCATCCTGAACCCAGTCCGGCACCTCTACAATTGCAACCATGCCGTTGGATTTGTTTACTACAATCCACCCACCAAAGGGCAACCCTGTAGCCTCTCCGTAAAGAAACCCTTGCATAACATAACCAAAGGGATCATCTTCCTTTAGCTTTTCGTATCCACCATTTATACCAGTAAATTTATAATTAAAAGCCCAATCACTAGCCGACTTGACATCCCATACTTTTTCAACACCAAGTTCATCTCGTATGATGACATCAAGCGTACCAGTTACAATCGTGTCATTTATTTTTAATTCAACGGCCCGTTGATAGTCCACTATCTCTACACCCGCTTCTTTCATAATCAGCATCAGTATAGATTCTGTGAGATCACCAAACATAAATCTGAAAAGGGTGTTGTATTCCATATCTTCTTTGATGCCATTCTTCTCCAACACTTGTTGGCAAAGAGGACGACCAAGTCCTGACATGCGAATACGAAAATCCCCCCGTTCACGCACAAGTTGTCGCTCTACCGCTTCTGAACACTCTTGGGCAAAGTCTTTAACTGATTGCGGGGAGACATTAGTTTCCCCCCGCAAAGCATTGACCATGTGGTCTTGTATTTTAAGCAGCGTTAGCATTTTCAAAGTCCGAAGCCAAATCGATGTCGTCATCGTCAGCAACGAGCTTTGCCGCTTCACGGTGTTGATTCATAACATTATCGTTATGACCCTTTACAGTTTCAGCAAACATAGACATGAGTTGCTTATCCTCATCTGTTATGTCTGCTTCACCCACAAGGGCAGGGACTGGAGTCCAATAAGTTACACTACCCTTTTTGTGCTTGTGAGTAGTCAAAGAAACAATACACTTCTGCATCAACTTCTTCTGCTTAGACAAGCTGTCAATAAAGTCAGAGATAGGTTTGAATCCAGATCGTTTGAAATATGCAACCACTGGTTGATCTACAAC
>VTLG01006526.1_pt1 | contig 13442 bp, 7 predicted proteins | sample 4694571 | NCBI WGS metagenome assembly VTLG01 (sample SAMN12604809, study PRJNA352737) | marine metagenome | biome: ENVO:00000447; feature: ENVO:00000209|ENVO:00000569|ENVO:01000036; material: ENVO:00002151; isolation source: viral sequences binned using virsorter ...
TCCGTTTAATTTTAATGTCATGCTGCTACCTCCTTAACTGTAATTACTGACATACAACGACCAGAACCACTAGTTCCATCTATATCTTCTCCAGATCTATTAACATATGCAGTTCCAGCTGAATTAGCTTGTTGTATTTTATAAGTTACTGCTACAACACTTCCACTACCACCAAACGGATCATCTAAATATTCACCGCATAAATTATCTTGAGAGTTAGATGCGTTTGAATAGTGAGTCATCATACCCCATGTGTACCTATATCTATTTGATGATGCATCAGCAATAAAAGGATACTCATCAGATCCTCCTGCTTTAGTTCTTACTATTCTATATCCAACACCGTTTCCTGTACCAGAATGACCAGCATTAATTGCTGCGCTGACTAATATTTTACTTGTATTTAGACTAGGTGTAATAGTTACTGTTAAACTTGTTACATCTACAAAAGTTGAATTAGTATTAGTATTAGAAAATGTAGCTGTTAATACTGATTGTTTTACTTGAAGTATTGAACCCTTAGCAACAGTCGCTAAAGTATCTCGATCAACACTTCCATCTGGTAAACCGCCTACAGAGAGACCTGTGACGGTACCGCTTCCATTGATTACTATTGGCATAATTTATACGATTGTCCAGGTTTCTCCATCGCCTATAGTAACAACCACTGAATTGTTAATCGTGATCGGTCCTGCAGACATGGCGTTTTTAGTATTTGTAATTGTATAGCTTGTAGTCACTGTTTGACCATTCTCCCAAAATATTTTATCACTACCTCCACCTGTAGCTCCAGCTGCAGCATCACCCCATGATACATCAGTACCATCAGACTTTAATACTGTCCCAGAACTACCTATAGTAAGTGCTGCAGGATCTCCAGAGGAATTACCATATATGATTTTACCTCTAGCAAGTCCTGCCATCTTAGCAAGACTTACTTGATTATCAGCTATATGAGCTTCATCAATAGACCCATCATTATAGTGTTCTGAATCTATACCATCATCAGCTATTTTTGTTTCATCAATCGCATCAGCTGCAACACCTAATGCTTTAACTTGTGTTAGTGCCATTAAATTTCTTCTCCATTAGGGTCAGTTGGCCAAGGAGTAAATTCTCCATCAGCATATGCTTTTAATGAATCTACATTATTACAACCATTTACTTCTACTTCTCTAGCATTACAAGTGGTTCTAACACCATCTCTATAGATTTGTATGGTATCAGGTATAGCAGTACCTTTCTCAGTTTTACGTGTTACATACCAGTCATAATTCTTTAGAAGACTAGCTGCAGTATCTTTCTGTTTCTGTAACCAATATCTTTTTAATTCTGTAAGATCTCTAGGGGTATCTACACTCGAATAGAATCGTCGATCATACCAAACTGGATCAGCTGCTTCTGTTATACCTATTGCCTTTTTTTCATCCAACGTAGTTAGTCGTAACCAATTCGCTGGGTAATTTATACCATTTGATGTAAAGGCGACATCAACTGGTAATGTTTTTCCGTCTAGTTTAAATGCCATTTTTACCTCGCATTAGCATATTTAAAAGGTCTTTCAGCAAAAGCTATATAAATAAATGTACCTCCATCTGTATTAAGGGTAGAAGTAGCTCCTTTCCGAACTTTCCATCCATTTGATAAGAAATCAATCGTGTTATTACTATTTGTCTGTTCTGTAGCATCAGTACTAGTTACCAGAGTATTATGAACTACGTTATGAGGAGATCTTTTACTGTCATTTACATACCAGGGTTTACCCGATGTATCAATACGTTTATACCATACATAAGCTGGTCTAAAGCCTGTATAAACAAAAGTACCATCATCACTACCGTTACCTAGATAAGATCCGAATTTACTATAACCTGGAACATCTGCCCATAAATAAGCTATGAAGTTAATACCATTTTGATTTGTTTGATTATCTGTGCCAACACTGAAAACAGAAGATGTAGGTTCTGTTGAATTCCATATAGGACCATGACTCATTTCTGCAGCAGTAGTATCCCAATATAGAAAATTAGTACCGTCCATTTCGACATCATGCCAATAAACCCAATGATTACCAGCAGCCCCTCTATGTCTAACTAACATCCCTGATGGTTTAACACCTAATGAATGAGAAATTGTTCTGTTTGAACCATTTCCTGTATAACTAACTATATCAAAACCTGCTGTAGCTGACTCTTTCCAACACCAAGCTACATAAGTTTCATTATTACCATTAACACCTGCATTTGTACCTAATGTAAAACCATCTGAATCAAAGGATTTAACTAATTGAACATCTCCAGTAGCTTCGACTCCATCACTATTTACAACTAATTCTGCATTTGCTCCTCTTACTGTATCAAAGATAGAATTATTATCATCATCACTTCTACCTTTAGTCCATACTAAGTCAGGTGAAAAACCAAGACCTGTTATTGCATGTTCTGCTCCTGTACCTGTATAAAGCATAGGATTAAAATAATCACTACCTTTTAGAATTGTTGGTTCAGGTAGATTATTAGCAGTTAAAATCTTATATCCTGCTGGTTTTGAATGTAAGAAATCTTTTTGCCCAAAGTTTATCTGATAATCAGTACTACCTGCACTACCACCATCACTTACATAAAAAAAGTATTGATTACCTGTAACTCTCCAACTTGTTATAGCACCTTGAGATGTACCATTTTTATAGAAAGTTATCTCATCATCATCCATGTTTACTGCACAACCTATAACATCATTCAATCCATAGGAATCACCGTAGCTTGTACCTGTATCTTCTATCCATTTATCACCAGTATAACCATAATATATAACACGAGGTTGCGATGGTGATGTAGAGTGAGCTTGACTACTTCCAATACCTATCCAACCTGTAGAAGATCCTTCACTATTCAATGCTGTCATCTTCACTTCAAAGAACCATTTTCCTGATTGAGGAATACCAATAGTTGAAAGAGCACCACCATCAGAACCTCCTGTTTCTACAAATAATCCTCCTTGGTCTATTGTAGGATCTCCACCTTCAGGGTTATAAGCAGAATTCACGATACACATGTTATTTGTAGGTGTATCGGGCATTGAATCACCTTCAAAAGTTGTTGCAACTGAGATATCAGAAGGAGTAAAATTATGTCCATTACCAGAAGTATCTTTACCTATGGCTGCAGCTGTAGCTGCTGAATTATCTTTAAATTCAAGAAAGAATCCATTAGTACCATATGTACCTGCATATTTAATAGGTCTCCATTGACCTGTATCTTCATTTGTTTCACCAAAAGAAGAAGGTGTTAAAGCTTGTCCATCAATGAAATAAACATCTGCCATATAACCATCGAAAGATGCAACACCTACTTCATGAGGAAATTGAGTATTTATTTCATAGTCAGAGTTTTGATTTGGGTAATCATCTTCGCCTAAATCTGTCTCCTGAGTACCATTTACATAAAGTTTTACTCTATTTGCTGCTGTTCCTTGTGTAGTATCATAAGCAATTACTATGTGATACCAAGATGCAGGATCTCTAAAGAGACGATTTGTTTGAACTTGCCATGCTGCTGAAGCTCCATTCCATCTCAGGATGTCTAGCTTATCACTTAAAAATCTAGCCATGACCAATCCTTTAGGATAACTACCTTCTCTACATCTAAAGAAAGCTTGAGATCCTCCTCCTACTACAGACCTTTTTAGCCAACAAGAAAAAGTCCAAGTTCTACGATTACCATCTGATGAAGGAGTAAATTGTAAGTTTTGATCGTCTGTTTTATCAAATCTTAAAGATCGTTCGATCTCATAGGCACCAGACGCACTGGCACCCATTCTTGTTAAAGTATCAAACATATTAATCCATCGCTAAACTAGCTACACAATGTATCTTATCAGCTGCTACCACAACATAATCAATACGATCTACAGCATTAGCTGCAGTACTTAGAGTAGGTGCTGTACCTCCAGCCCATAGGAATTGTGTACCCCATGCACCAGTTCTAGATCCAGTACCATCCTGTGTTAATGTTATAGTTCCTGACTGACCTACTGATTCTGTTGTAGGGTTATCAAAGGTTATATTATGTCCCATTGTACATGAGAAATGATTACCTACACTAAAATCTATAGTTACGGTTGCAGCAGAAGTTAACGCTGTAACAAATTGCTCAGAGTGTCCAAGTAGTTTTACACCACCTGATTTGGTTTCAAGTTCTTTAGTATTCGCATGATATAGCTCTACACTTCCATCAACATTGGCTTGAAGCATTTTGTCGCCAGTATTCTTTTTAAGTTGAATACTTCCTGCTGTAGCTGTTAAAAGTAAATCACCTGTACCAGATTCATTAATAAACGAATTACTGCCATCATGGAATATTTGAATATCTCCATCATCTCCAAATACAGCTTTAACATTATCATCAAACTCCAATGCATTATCTGACATATCCCATGTCAAATCGTTACCAGCATTAGTAGCATTATCAAAGATAACATCACCAGTTATGGTTCCACCTGCTAATATATTTGTATTTGTATCAGTAGGTACTACCCATTCCATACCATTAGAGGTATATTTAAGGAATTTATCAGTACCACTAGGATCAGCATGTATATCTAATTTAGCTTCAGTTATAGTATCATCTGCTATATCTCCAGCAACAATAGTACCATTTACAATCTTAGCAGATGTAACTGTATTATCTCCTGGTGTAGGAATACTTACAGCCGAACCTACTTGTATAATGAATACTTCAGAATTAGTTGGTAAATTAGCACCAAATATAATTGTATTAGTATCTACAAGTGCAAATCCTTCTGATGGAGCACTAGTTCCTGTATTAGGTTTTTGTAAGACACCATTAACACTAACGATTAATTGAGCTGCAGTAGTAACAGCTGCAACTGCACCTGAATTACTAGCTTCTCTTAAATCATATGTAGCAACATTACCATCTATTGTTGGAGCACCTGTACCACCTGTAGGACATAAGAATAGGAATTTAAACTCACCTGTTGATGTTACTTCACCCCATGAATTATTAGCTGCATTTCTGACATACATCTTGTCAGCACTGGTGTCATAATATAAGTCACCAGCATCATTATTACTATTTGGAGCACTAGATGCTATACGATATTTACTATTGAAATCATTGATGTCATCAGATAACTGTTTAACATCAGCTTCAGCTGCTAAGATCTTATGATAATTATATGTATTACTTGATCCTGTAGAACTAACTTGTAGACCTACCCCAGCTGCTAGTGTTTCACTATATAAACTAGATGGGAATCCATTAATTGTTACTGTTGCTGGTGTTCCATCTGTAGTTCTACCTGTAGTAGATACACCACTACCATTAACTACAACTCCTTGTGCATCAGCAATACTAATTACAACTCCAGAAGCTGGTTGACTAGCAGTAGCTGGAAAAGCAACTTCAGTAGCTATAACTTTTAGACCACCTATGGCACTAACTTGTGCAGCAACATAATCAACGACAGCTCCTGAAGTGGGATACTTAGTATCATCATCAGATATAGTAGTTTGTACACCCTTACCATCACATATAGTATTAATCTCAGTAAGAGTTGCAGCAAGAGCAGTGCTGCCCGCCAAAACAGAAGCAGTACCTGTCTGCATACCAGCAAGCGTTGTGAGTTCAGCATCAGCAATATGTTCAGTTCCTACAGCATTATCAGCTATTAATCCACTTGTAATTGCATCTGCTGCAATCTCAGATGTACCTATAGATCCATTAGAAGCAGCAGTTAATCTACCTTGTGCATCAACAGTAATATCAGCAGCAGTATAAGATCCAGCTGTTACAGAAGTATGTGCTAAAGCATCTGCATCTACAGAATTAGCTGCATAGTGTTCAGAATCAATAGAATCAGCAGCTAAATGTTCAGAATCTACTGAATCATCTGCAATCTTAGTACCATCTACAGCATCAGCTGCAATCTTTACAGTTGTTACTGAACCATCTGCTAAAGCTGTAGCATCTACAGACCCAGCTGCATAATGTTCTGCATCTATAGAGTCAGCTGCTAAGTGTTCAGAATTAATAACATCATCTGCTATCTTATCTGCAGTAATTGCATCATTAGCTATATCAGCTGTAGCTACTGCACCATCAACAATATGTGCTGATGTTACATAGTTAGTACTAGCTGATGTTAAAAGAGTACCTGTTTCATTCGGTATAGTAATAGTCCGATCAGCTGTTGGATCAGCTACAGTAAGAGTAGTTTCATGAGCATCATCCGTAGCACCTTCAAATACAATAGCAGCATCCTCACCCATGGTAAGGTCACCTGTCATTGTACCTCCAGTATTCTGGAAGGATCTATTACCTACCTCTTGTGTCTTATATAAGTTTTGTGTATAGTTATCATTCAAATCCTCAGATTTAATTGAGGAACCTGCATAGAAGGTGGCTGTCAGGCTGTCAACGTTAGTTTGTCTAAGTATTTTTATTTTTTTCCCATTAGTGGGAGCAGTATTAAATTGTACCGTTGTAGCATTAGCTAACGACCAGTTAGAAGTGGATTCAACGGTTCCATCTACTTGAACTTCAATGTCGGTCGATTTAAGATATGGAAATGTGAAAGCGAATTGAGTTAAAGTTCCATTCGCTGTATGCGACGTTTCTGTTACAGCCATAAGTTATTTATCGTGATCCTCCGTATTGAAGGAGTTGTTGTTTACCTGTATTACGTTGTCTTATTTGTTCTGCTTCATTTATATTACCTTCTCCTACATTGTAATTAATTTCTCTTTGAGCTTCTATAAGGTTATTTAGATTAATAGTAGTTTCTGCTATTCCTTTATACTCTTTAACTAACTTTCTGATTTCATCATACATTTGAGTATCTTTAACTCTGAGTTTTAGATCAGGAGTATCTTTAGATGCTCTCTCTACTGTTGCTGCTCTAAATAAACCTAATTCTTTGTGATACTTTTTAGAAGTTACAATTCTGCGTAATTTCCAGAAGAATTCACTACCATCTTCTATGCCTTTACCTTTACCATTCTTACCGTAATTACCAATAGAATGCATTGCAAGGACAAGTTGTTCAACTTGAGTTTCGGAGTATTTAATATTACCTTTAGAACTTGTTTCAATTTCTGAGAATGGATATTGAATTAGTTCTCTTAAAGCGTCAACTGTAGTACCAGTCCACGTCTCACCATTAGGGAATGTAAGAGTAAATGGATCATCTCTATCAGGAGAATCTAAGTTATCTTCACTAAATTTAACACCACTAAAAGCATTCTGCCATCTTAACCAACCGTTATTTGTATCTCTTACTGGAAGACCAGTTGCTATAGTTCTATATGTAGGTACACTACCTATAGTTATAGGATTCTGAGCTTTAACAAAATTCATTAAATCATCATTAATAGCTTTTAATGAATCATCAATAGCTTTAGTTAATTGTCTAACTTCTGCTGGTATAAATGTAGCAGTAGCAGCTCTCTTTAAGAAACGTTCTACGGATCTTTTCTCAAATAATAATAAATCAGATAAGAATCCTAAAGTTTCTAGTTTATTATCACCGAATCCAGATATTAATGTCCAAGCTATTTTAGCTTGTAGATCTTCATATAAAGGTTCATCTATATCTTTAGCATATTGAACCATATTACCTAAGATAGTAAATAAAGGATCTATTATAGGAATACCTTCAAAAGATACTCTCATATCAGTTCCTGGTATTTTAGCAGTTTTATATTTATATCCTAATTCCTTTTGTTCTCTTATTCTAGTTGCAGCATCCCAATGACCACTACCAGTTATACCACCATTCATGGCATAATCCCAACCAAGTTTAGTAATAAAAGTACCCCAAATTAATCTACCAGTATATTCAGCTCTAAGTTCTTTCCATATTTCTCTAGAATGTGGAGTAAGATCGTAATCAACACCATGTCCTTTTAAAGCTTCTCTTATACTATCATCACTATTAGCATATAATGTCTTACTAATTTTATCAGTTCCAGGGATTCTAGTAATAGGAACCCAAGATGCAGCATATTTAAACGAATTACTTTCAGTTCTAGGGAACATAAAAGCGAATCTTAGAAGTGGATATGCAGTAGTTCCTTGATTAATTATATTACTTAAGCCATCATCAGCAGTGAAGTTTATATCATCAGCTTGTTTGCCTACCCAAGAATCTACTAATTCATCTCCTTTAAAGAAAGAGCGTCTATATTTAATTTCTGCTCTTCTTAATCTCTTAGGATCAGCCCAACCAAACTCTTCTATAGTATCTAAATAAGCATGGAATCTTGCCCATTTATGAGCCATAACCATTTTAGAGAATGCATCAGGAAATGCCATTCCTGTCATAGGATATCTAGCCCATCTATTCTGACCTAATTCAAATAGTGCTTTCTGTACGTTATGTTGCCATTGTTTACCAAAGTTTTGATCTGGATCCCATACACCTGTTCTTACATCATCTACTACTTCTTGTGCTTTAAAATTCTTAAATACAAAATCCTTTCTACTATTTCTAATCATAGTTGTTGGATCTTGATGTGTTTTAAGCATTTGTTTCCAAGCATAACCTAAAGCTTTCTTATATACTCTTATAGAATCATGATATAAGAAAAGAGATTTTTGTACTTGAGGTAATAAATCACCATCCATTAGACCCCAGAATATATGACCTGGCATAGATGTCATAGCATTAGCAGCTTGTATAGCTTGTCCAGCTACTGTAGCTTTTACTACAGAACCAGCTGATAATACATTATTGAATACTACACTAAATAAACTCTTACTGAATAGAGTCATTTCTCTAGGATTAGGACTCTTTAATACAGTTAAAGGATTAACTTGTTCAGAAGCAAATTTAAGTAACTTAGTCATAGTATCTACATCACCTTCAGTTTGCACGAATGCAGCAGTTAAGGCACGTAATGCGTCAGGTTGATACTCTTTTGCTTTTCTTAATGTTTGGACAAATTTACGATTTTTAGCAGTAATACTTTTAGCTTGGTTACCAAACTGAGATAATACATCAGTAGCAGCTTGTTCTAGATTCTCTAAAGGTACAGAAGCCATCCAATCTTTATTCTTAAGCTGCCAACCAGCTACATATTTAGATAAGTCTGTTTCATCTAATAAGAATTCAATCTTATCAAGCATACGATCTATGCCTGCATCGAAGTCAGCTAGACCTTTATACTTAAATGCACCCTCAGCTGTAGTTCTTATATCAAAACCTAAAGATGCCATTACTCTAGCAGAAGTTTCATTAACTTGTCTTCCACTAAATATATCCATTAAGTCTCTTACTGCAAGCATAGCAGCATGAAACTTATCATCAGGTATATATTCTACTTGTAATTTACCAGAAAGAAGTGATTTAGTATCTTTCTTAGTATTGAATAGTGTTATTATATCATCTACAGTACCATCTGGATCTACTATATCTGCATAGTAACCCCAAGCAGCAGCTCTCATTTGTTTTTGGTTAAAATTAAAACCATCGACAACTGCATTAAAGTTACCTGTATTTACTTTAGATACATTTACAACAGTATCTCTAGAAGGCATATCTGTACCAATACCTTGTTTAGCTAATTCTGTATCAATATTAGCAGGATCTCCTATAGAATCTCCTTGTCTTATAGCAGCTAAATCTGCTTGGTTTCTAGCTACATTACCAGGGGTAGGAGTTACTTTACCAGAATTTGCTGAATCAGGAGATATATCACCATCTATTTTATTAGTAGGTACTTCTCCCCCATTCTCTGATATTTTTCTTATACCACTTAAGTTCTTTTCGGAATCAATTAGTTCTTCATCTATTCTTAAAGCATTATCAATATCATCTAGTTTACCTGTTGATTCTTCTAGTAGAATTAATCTATCTATAGCTTCAGCTTCATCTACTTTACTTAATTTACCACTTTGTAGAAGAGTCTGTAGACGATCCATCTCTTTTATATTCTCACTATCTGCTACAGAAAGTACTCTTGAGTTTTTATAAGATACTGCTGCTTCATCTAATGGTTCCATCCAACCCATAACAGCAGCTTTAGGATTAGCTTTCATAGCTATACTCCATCCGATTAGATTACCTATGAATGAAAACGGAAGGTCAGCCATAGCTGCACTAAAACGGTTCAAGTATGGACTATACCTATCACCTTTTAAGAATATCTCAGGGACTTCTAATAATTGATCTCTACCAAATAAATTTAAAAAATTATTATCATAAGCCCATTGGAAGTGGTTTTTATCTGAACTTTGATCTGCTAAACTTACAATAGCTGAGTCTACAATAGTATTAAGACCAAGACCTATACTAAATTGTTGTAGTCTTCCTATCATTCCTGCAGCAGCAGCTTTATTTGTTAGTCCTGTTATTACATTACCTGATATAATAGAAGGAATAACTATTTTAGATACATTTCTAACAGCTTCCATGTTAGGATTATTAAATATTTCAGCAGTATATCTATCATAAGCATTATCTACACCAGCTAAACCAGGAAGTAACCCAACTAAATCTGACAAATAACCAGGACCACCTTCTCCAAAAGCAGCTAGAGTCTGCATAGTATCCCCTATAACTTCTAAAGGATTACTACTACCATATAGACTAAACTGATCATTATATTTTTTCTCTGAACCCCAATACTTTTCAATCCATTGTTTCCTAGCAGAATCCTTTTCTTCTCCTCTAGGCATATCCCACCATATACTTTGATCATCCTTCATCTGTTGTTTGACTTCAGGATTAGTCAGATCAGGTAATACTTGTGGTTGTACTATATGAGCATCAGTAGGAGTTTCTAATTGTTCTGTAGCTTGAGTATTAGGACCAATAGGTTGTAAGTCACCTGTTTCACCTTGTTCTTGAAAATCTTCTGGATTAGGTGGGTTAGGATTTACTGTTTCAGTATCAGGTATCATGCTTGGATCATCAAGCATTTCATCATATATACTCATTAGTAACTAACCTCCCTTTTATAATAACCTTGTGAGAAAGGATCCCAAATCCATCCTTGCTTTCTATATCCATCTAATTGCTGTTCTAATTCTTGTTTACTAAGTGGAGTTAAAGCTTCAGTAATAGGTGTTAGTACTTCAGGTCTTATAGGTGGTGTTCCGTTTTCTTTTAAAAATTCTATCCAAGCTATTCTATTAATTAAATCTTGTCTATTTAATGCTTTAGTTAATTCTGCTTGATTTTCTTTATCTATACCACCAACTTGATCAGTCCAGTCAGGTAGTATTAATTCAGCTGCTTCTTGAGTATCTTTATTTTTACTCCTTTGCATAGTTGATTTAAGTACGCAATTAAAAGACCCATGACACACATGATCTTTAGGTAATTTTTTTGCTATCTGATCTACGTCTATATTATTAATAGGGTCTCCATTTTGTAAAGATTGTATATAATCTTTCTCCTGATTTCTAGTTAGGATACTTTTTGTATTATCATTAAATACTTTAAGTGCTCCGTCATTTGTACTAAGATTTATTAGAAGTTCTCTAGTAGTATAATCTGCTTTATCATTTACACTTATTTGAGAGTTATAATGATCAGCAAAGATTGGAGCATTTAGATCTGATCTATCACCAGCTAAAATTACTTCATATTCACCTTGTTTTGAATTAATATCTTTTCTAAGTTGTTTAAAAGCATCATTATATGCTTTTCTTATTTTTTGAGATTCTGTAAGAGTTTTATTAGAATCTAATTTTATTTTCTCAGCATAATAATAAGTTGTAAGATCACCTAATGCATAAGTTGTTTTTCTTTTAGCTGAATCGTTAGTTGTATCATCATCTGCATTATAACCCATAATCTTTCTTATTAAAGGTTCTATGTCCTTTTTAACATCAGTAGGGTTAAGATCTAATGAAGCCCATTCTGGAACATGTTGTATTAAACCTAATAGTTCTTTCTTCTCATTATCTTTTAAAACAACATTATCTAGTATAAGTCTTTGAGCAAGACGATATTTACCTTCAGAAATTAGTTCTAATGCATTCTGTCTGATTCCTGTACTTTCAATGAAATTATTTCTTTGTACTTTTCTTAGATGAGCAACTGCTCCTTTAGCATGAGGACCACTATTATCTAAATCCATTATTGCTTTATCAAAAGCAGCTGGATTATTAACTATAGTTGGATCATCTAATATCTTGTACATTTTATCAAAAGCTTCAATTTCTTGTGCTTTCTTAGAGATATTATGATTATCGTTTTGTTTCTTTATAGCATCTAATCTTATTTGTTTAAGATCTGCTAGTAAACCAGGGAAACGTCCTCCAACTGTAGCTTTATCTCCTGGCTGTCTGCCTTTCTCAGGAGTTAATAATTTAAGTCTTGCAATTACTTCTTCTTCTTTTATTTTTAAATCACCAGCCCATCTACTGAAAATAAATCTAATCGCTTCTGAATCATTTGTAGCTACTGCTTTACCATCTTTATCTCTATAATGGAATTTAACGAATCTTATCATATTGTCTAGATTCTGTTGTTGGTAACCAGGCTTAGATTCAAATATCTGCTCTTGTCTTTTTAGTTGTTCAGTATTAATCTTAAATAATCTATCATTAGTCCAATCTTTAGATTTTATACCAACTGCTTCATTAAAAGCTTCTCTCCACTTCCTAACACCACCATGATATTTATAAGTAGATATACCAACACTTTTTTCAATAGTGTTTTTTATCCACTCCATAGCTTTATTATATTGAGCTTGAGTAGTTGGAGGACCAAATTGTTTTGTATATGCTGCCATACCACTTCTGATATGAGCATCCATATTAGCTTCAAGGTCTTTGGTTAGAAACCATACAGTACCATTCTTATAAAAAGCACTGGTAGTTTCAAGACTAGCTAATTGAGTAGGTGTAGCACCAGCAGCTAGTAATTCATCCTCATCATTCTGTAAAGTCTCATGGGCAATTTGTGTCCCATCTTCCATCCTCTTTTCCCAGATAGATAAGGTATCATGATCTCCTTGATTCTTTAGAGCTTGTTCGTAACCCATTCGAGTTGCTACAGCATGATAACCTTCAGCAAGTCCTGTAAGGGCTTTACTTAATTTGGGGGTTAATTCTTTCCAATGTTCAGCTGCTCTACCGTATTCATCTGCTTGACCTTGAAGAGCTTCTACTTCTCTTTGTGCTCTTAATTTAATATTGTCTCTTTTATTAGCATAGATTTTATCTTCTAATGCTTGGAGATCTTCAATATTTTGTTCTTCCTTAAGGAATGCTCTTTCTATAGCACTCTTCTGATCTCGATCTATTTCAACTTGTTGACTACGAGATAACTTTAAGGAATCTATAATTGTTTGATCACGCTGTCTTAAGGCACTTATGCCTGCGTCGCCAATGACAGGTTTTTTGAACCTGCCACCACGACCATAGCGTTTAAATTGTGTTGCCATTTGTTAATTAGTTTGGCCAAGT
>VTLG01008323.1_pt1 | contig 13442 bp, 15 predicted proteins | sample 4694571 | NCBI WGS metagenome assembly VTLG01 (sample SAMN12604809, study PRJNA352737) | marine metagenome | biome: ENVO:00000447; feature: ENVO:00000209|ENVO:00000569|ENVO:01000036; material: ENVO:00002151; isolation source: viral sequences binned using virsorter ...
CAGAAGAACCATTGATACTACTCACCCTTGGTGAAATTACCAAGGATGTATACCAAGATTTTTTCAGTGATGCTGTTGGTAAAACCGTAACAGAAAAACAAAGGTTTGCTTTAGATAAAACATTCAAACATCTATCTGTAATACAGAAAGAAAAGTGGAGAGATGACTACAGAAAAAATGGATACGTCATGCTATACTCTCCCATATTTCAAGAGGAATTTTATCTAGCAAGAGATGACCAAGCGTTTAAGTCCCTTAAAAATAAAGGCTTGGTGGTTTATATGGAGAGTGAACTCCCAAGATTGAAAGGATTAGAGAAGGATGATATCTTGTGGATACATCGTGGTAAAAAGTTAGGTGGTAAAATTGTAAAGGAGGAGACAGATGAGTAAAGACGAGGAGCTTGACAGGTTTCTTGACCAAGAATTTAATCCAGATAGAAACCGTAACAATAGGATAGAGGTAAGCGAAGACTATGGTGTGGAAATGTTAGCCTACAATTTATGGATTGCCAAGATAGCAGAAGAGCTTGGCTATGAAGGAGAAGAAGAGAACGTAGTACATATCTTTAATCGTCAGGGTATCACTGATGATGAACGTAGTTTATTCTTCAGGATACTAGAGAATACCAAGAAAGGATTTATAACACTATGGCGAAAAGAGAATTAGTAACCGATGGTGCATTGTATAAAACTTATGTTGTTAAAGATTTAAAATATCCGATACATGCTTATTGTATTCACAACGAAACTGGCATGGTTGTAGAGCAAGTGTCACAAATGAAAGCTCATGCTATACGACTAGCCGAAAATGAAATGAAGTATAGAATAAAAAATGGAGAGGTCAAAGTATGATAATACCAAGCAAGATGGCAGAAATGATGTTTGCAGAAACACCATTAGACAGAGGCGAGAAAGTTGTTCTGAATAGTAATGAACAAAAGGTAGCCGCCCTTATAGCTGAACAGAGGTACAAAACTAACAGAGAGAAGGGAATAAAAAACAGAAAGGCAGGCTCACAATCTATATATAAAACTGAAGTCGAGGGAGTTGGAGGTGAGTTGGCATTTGGGAAAGCCTTTAATCTTTATCCTGATTTCTCTACTACAAGGGGCGATTACGATTTAAAAATGTCTGACACAACGATTGATGTTAAGACAACTCATTATTTTGATGGACATTTACTTGTCCCCACCACCAAGAAGATATCTGAATGCGATGTTTATGTATTGGTTGTTGGAGAGATGCCAAGCTATACCATTGTTGGTTGGTTGCAAAGCCAACATATAATCAACGATGAACATCTTGGTGACTTAGGAACTGGCACTGTTTATTTAGCAAAACAAGAAGAGCTACAAGGATTTCCTATTAATATTTACGCAAAAGAATTTCAGGGGAAATAACATGAAAGAAATATGTAGTATCTGTCACCAAGAAACTATACCTATTGAAATTCATGGGCATATACAGTGTAATAAATGTGGTCAGAATTATTCACCTTGTTGCGAAGGAGAGGTAGTTAATGAGCAGAGCAAGCAGGCAGAAAGGACAGAGGGGGGAGAGGGAAGTATGCAAACTCCTAGCTGACAAGCTTGGTGGTGAATACAAACGTAACCTCATGCAGACCCAAGATGGTGGCTATGACGTATTAGGTTTGGATGGGTATGCTATTGAAGTTAAATTCCAAGAGAAATTTCAGATAGAAAAATGGTGGAAGCAAACTGTTGAACAGGCAGAAGGTAAGATTCCTGTTCTGTTTTTCAGGAAAAGCCACGAGTGTTGGAGGGTTGTTGTGCCTTTCAATATGGATTCATATGTACCATGTAGCAAGTGTTCTCACTTATACTATTCTATTATACCAGTGGAGGATTTTATGGAGGGAGTCAATGAAGACACCAGACCTAAGACATAGGTTAGAAAGACCTGATGATTGTATTGAACACCTAGGAAAAGAACTGGTAAAGATATCAACTAAGAAGTCGAAAGCTTACAAATGTTGGGAGGAAATGTTAACATATATAAGCTACCTTGAAGGCAAGATGGATAGAAAGAGAAAGATAATCAAACAATTGAAGGAGACAAATAGACAATGGACATCACAAGAAAAGGTAGAGAAGGGTGGAAAGATATAGAGAGGGTTGGTGAATTCCCCGTGGATGATTGGTCTGTCATCCAGCATTTTAAATCATCAGAGTTTAGCTGTAAGTGTGGCAAGTGTCATGGAAGATACGGTATTAACTTTGATTTGGTATTAAGATTAGATGCACTCCGACAATTGTATGAAGGCCCAATAAGAATCAACAGTGGATATAGATGTGATGACCATCCGAAAACATTAGACAACCCAACGTCAAGTCATAATGTGGGTGGTAATGCAGTAGACATATCAGTAAAAACAAGTGCAGCTAGATTCAAGTTATTAAAAATTATATTCAACAACCATTTGTTCAGACGTATAGGTATCGGGAAAGAATATTTACACCTTGATATAGACCCAGAGAAGTCACTAGATTTAGTATGGGATTACTATTAAAATTACCATGCAAACCAACCAGCAAAGAAACTTTGTTTATATCATAGAAAAAAAGATGAATGGCAAGTGGGGATTAGAGTGGGACTTCGGGTGCTACTTGACCTACGATGTGGCTGAACAGGTTATGCAGGATTTTGAAAAATATAATAAGCATCCAGAAGATTACAGGCTAGTGATGTACATTAGTGAGAAACCACACGATGCCTAGATGACCTCCGTTACAATATCCCCAAAGAATGTCCCACCGTTTGCGGAAGATAAGCCTACTATCTTCTTAGCCATAGGAACTGCTGCCGTGTAGGCATCCTCAAATTCTGGTTGGAAGGCACACTCATCTGATATCACCAGACTAGCTGTGTGAGAACGAATGATATGCCCTCCTTCTGGAATGCCCCACACTATACTTCCATTACCAAATCTCATCTTAGCGTAACTGGTGTCCACTGGAACCATTTCTTTGAGCCATTCAGGTAGGTGATAGTAAACGAAACTCATCCTTGAGTTCTCCATCTTCTTATCAAACACAAGGGCAGCAGCATCTTCTTCTTTCTTACTCTGAATAAAGATAGCTTGATGCGGAAAGAACAGGGCTACCCATAAAGCATAGAGTACCATGACCCAAGACATTCTTATCTGTCTGCTCTTAGGTATGAACAGTCTGTCTGATGTATGGACTACGTTGATTACTTCTCTAAGGTAGGCTTTGTCTGGGAATACTTTGATAGGATTGTCTGCGTCATGTTCATCCTTTGTCTTGACATAACCAGAAAATATAAAGTTGTTAGGATGCTTGACCCAATCCCTAAGAAGGAGGAGTTGATGCAGTTGTGCCAATGAGTCCGAGGATAGCCGTTTCAATCCTCTTTGGATCGAGTCCTTGTCCACTTCCTGCAACGAGGTGGGCATGTTTAGCAGGTTTGTCATATCCGAACATATCTCTCAATGCTTTGAGAGCATCCATTTTGTTATAGAATTTAAGCTTAATGGTATTCTTACCATTAGCACCCTTGCCTGATCTTGTTTCTTCTATCTCGTATACTGGTTTAAGATCGGTAGCTGATGATTTCTTTGAAGTAACACCACCGTCCTGAGTATACTCGTAGTAATCTCTTGGGTCAAGGAACGCTATCCTTGCATACTCTTCAGCTACCTTGTCAGCGGTTACTTGTAATCGTATCTGTATCTCATCTTTCCTAGCTTCAAGACGCTTGAGAAACACCTTGTCATTTGTCAGTCTGCTAACTGTTTTATCAATAGCCTTGATTGCATACCCTGCTTTAATGGCAAGGGAAATCTTGCTCTTGCTAGGGTTCATTATGATCTGTTCAATGAAAGCATCTTGCCTATTGAACTTCTTCCCTACGTTAGAAGCAGTTTCTTCTGGGACTGTTGTCTTATCCATAACCTGTACGCTGTGATAATGTTATAGGTACGCTTATTTTTTTATTCATCCTCTGGTCATACCAATCAAGAAGCCTGACCATGCAGTCACGAGTGGGTGGATAGTTAGCCTTGACTGCCTCACTGCAATCACCCCATACCTTGAGCAGAGAATCTTCAGAGCCACTCTTGTTCCTAGCAAACCATTCTCTTAAGATGACTGAATCATTCTTCCTTCTCTTCTCGTCTTCAAAGATAGCACGGCATCCAAACTCTTTCCTCATTCTATTCCTGAAGTCTTCGTCAGAACATATCATGATGATGCGTTCTATCCTGTTATCCTTAAGGAACTTTCTTATCTCCTTGATAAGGTCAGGTGATAATCTTCCTATGACTTCATCAAACAAATGGTATTCGGTATCACTCTTCCATTGCCCACCAACTAGCTTCTTTTTAATACGACATCCTGCTATACAGTAAGCTCTTGTGTGGTCATCATTGCCTAAGAAAACTGATGCCATCAAGCTGTCACATGGGTGATACCTACCATTGTGATGGATTGCAATACCACCAGTTGTGTTAGCTATCTTAGTAGTTTCCACCAATGTCGCCACATGCCGTCCTGTTGTCAGTCTCCATAGATATATTAATTACATTAGCAGCACGGTCGTCCATCTTCTTGCGTCCTTCATGGGAACAAACAGTTTTAATATCATACTCTTCCCCGTCATCATTGGTCAGGGTGTTTGGTTGTACATAAGTTTCTGCCATTGTGTTCTCCTAATATCCAGATGGTTTTTTAACAGGTCTTGGTTTGACAATAGTCTTCTTCTTTTTCTTCTTAAAATTTCTCATCTTTGTCTCCTCTTTCTCTTTTAATGATCTGTTTCTTTTCTCAAGTTCTTCTTCAAAATCATCCCATTCTTTCCACATTAGTTTACCACATGCCTTGACATATCGAAACTGTCCACCTTGTCAGCCATCCAGTTACTAGACAGCATCTTGAATAGGTACTTGACCGCATCAATACTGTGGTTGTTCTTATCTATCATTGTCTCCTTAACATTCTTATTAACACCAGTGCTAGTTGACCATTCATTATACCGCCACTGTGACATCTCTGTCCAATGGTTGGGGCAAGCCTTGGTTATCCTGTACTTGGGTTGCCATGAAGTAGAGAATCCCTTCCTGTCAAATCCATTCCACATCTTTTCATTAATCAGTTCAGCAAATTCTGTATCACCACCTCGTGTACCCTTGATAAAATGTATCCCTTGTTCACTGAATAACTGAGCCATGCTAACTAAGTCACCACCATTCCCACGTTCCTGTGTCCTAGTCCACATACTTGGATCAGATGTTATCCATTCTAATCTGTCATAATATTTATAGTCCTTGATAGCTTCAGATGTCATAACATAACCTGCCTTCTTCTTGTAGAACTCATGCACTGCATAGTAGTCATCTTGTTTTTTATCATGAGCTACCACTACAAATGCGGTAACACCCCTGCCTGCATAGTCGAACCCACCATATAACTTCCAAGCTTCTGGTAGTTCCTTGTACTCTGGTATATAGATACGCTGTGTATGTTTCTCCATCTGGGGGAATACAAGCTGACCACCCTGTGCATTGAAGTCAATCTCCATCTCCCTCTTCCACTTAGCACCAATGACACCACCAGGATAGCCTACTAAAGACTTAGCCAACCAATTCTTACCCTCTGGATTGTTGGTGTCCTTGTCTTCGTCAGCAGAATAGTGGACACGCAAGACACGCACACCATCCTTGGTTACATAATCATTTATCCCCTTCACTTGCCACCACCTCTTTCATATTCTTGCATCAGAGAGCGTAAAGCTCTGCTTGTTTTAGTATTACCAACACGACCAAGCGTACTATATGTTTCCATCAATTCATCCCTGAACCTTGGGTATTTAACCCATTGTTGGAATATCATTTCAGCCCTTATCTCAGTATTAGGTTCACTGGCAACATCCCTCCACCACTTTGGGCTTCTTATCTTGCCTACTTTCATCTTGAACGCACGGGCATTGATAACCCTTTCTCTCAATCTTTTCTTTTCAGACCTAGCAAGATCAGAATTATTTATAACATCAGAAGTTGCTCTGATAATTTTGTCCATCCCCTTTTGATCCTTGCCATCAATGTTATTATATTTATTCAACATCCAATCTACACTATTGGTTGTCTTGGCTACCCTTGAATGCCCCTCTAGCTTGGTTTGTTCAGACTGTATTCTTCTCTCTACGCTTTCATCATGAGTCCACTCAAACAATCTGGAATGAGGCCATCTCTTTAGTTCTCTCCTCTTGTCCTCTTCAACCAAACCTCTTATTTCCTTCATGTCTTCTGATATAAAAAGATCAGTTGCAACATCAGCAAGGGCTGTTAGTCCCTTAATAATAGTATTACTTGGCACAAAGAATGTATCAATAACCGCCCTCATTCTTTCTGGTGACAAAGGCTTGGATGGTGTAATCCCTGTATTGGGGAGCAATTTGTTTAGCTGTTCCATTGTCATGACTAATGCAGGATGCGTGAAAGGTGTATACTCCATCCCCTTGTCAGACACTTCTGGCCCTTTGTATATTTTATCCATCCTGAATAAATCAAAATTCATCAAGGCTAATAAACCCTTGAAAGTAGGAGGAAGCTGAGTAAATGGAACTATTTGTTTAGCCCCTTCCCCAAATACTTCTGGTCTTGTTCTCGCAAGTTTATGCCAAACAGTATCTCCCTCTGTCCCGATTGTTTCTCTCAAAACACCTGTTAATAATAAGTTCCATACACTAGCCAGAGCAGCTTGCCCCTGATCTAGGGGTATCTTAAAGAAACCTTCCCTTATTACATTACCATCCTCATCTAAATCTTTAGCCCCTGAAAATATAATCAGGTTCTTTCCCTTGGTATAGTCATCTATCTTATCCCATTCTTCTGGGTGTCTTAATATATTGACCATGAATAGGGCAGAGAAAAGACCTATGAATTGAGACATCTTCCATATGGCAATATTCCTGTTCTTTGCTTTCTGTTCTGCCATACTACCCTCAAACTTCTGACCCTTCTTGCCAGTATAACCAGTACCACCTGCCAACGTACTGAACATCCCACGAGTTGCCTGTAATCCTGCATTCAAATATGGGATACCAGTATCCAATGACTTGATAAGCTTCCCACCTTGTGAGAAATCCAAGTATCCTCTGGCTATCCAAGTTGCTTCTTTCCTCATTGCTTTAGTTACCTTGCCACCCCTAGCCCTGTTCTCAATAGCTTGTTCTCTTAACGCAAGCCTCACCCACAATTCTGTTTTAGTCCCAAGAAACGATGCATACTTTTCCATCCACTTGAGAGTGGGGTTTAATACTGCTCGTTTACCTGCCTGTCGTTTGGTAAAAATCATACCTTGGCTGGTCATGAACTCCATCATGCCACCTTCATCAAGATATTCTTTTGCCCTGCCAATGGGGACATCCCCCATATGCCAAACATCTGAAGCTGTATTCCAAAGCTGTTTAGCTATTTGGAACGGAGCCATTAAAACATTGTCTGCATATTCCCTTGTCCTGAACCAAGAAAAAAATAAATCACGAGGCAGGTTGGTAATGGCAAACTCAGGGTTAAGACCAGTAGCTCCTGCCCTCACAACAGCCGCACCAGACAACGCCCTGAATATTGACATTGTTTGTATGTCCATACCTGCATCTTGCCCACCCCATTCTTCACCAAGTTCTTTAGCCATCTTCACATATTTCTTCTGCCCCTTTATCATGGCAGTGACACCCTTGTAATTGTCAGGGATGTCAGTAGTAAACTCCACTACTTCAGCTATGCCATTCTTTGGGTTATCATTAGCATAATTATAAAGCTCCGTATTAGCTTCATTCCTAGCTATCTTGTCATGCAACCGCACAACATAGTCTCTCATTAGAAGAGCAGAATCATTCTGCAATGACTGCATACTGCCCCTCTTGATTCCCTGCAAAGAATCCAATTGAATAGAAGTATCAAAGTATTGGATATATAATCTTGGTGAGTAGTCTCCTACCTCTCTCATGTTATGGAAAGTTTTCGTGGAGATTATGCCTGCCTTATACATATGACCAAGCTGTCTCTCAAATACCTTGAAGTATTCATTGGCCCTGTCTTCTATCTTTGTATAACTAACTGGGTCAAGCTCTTTCATTTTGGCAAGACGCTTCTCGTAAGCCTCGACAGTAGTACCACGAGGATTCATTATCTCGGCTTCACGCAGTATCTCTACCTGATCGTTGATAGAATATATTTCAGCATCCTCAAGGGTGTCATGACCCATCGCAGAGATTGATCGGTTCACATCTTCCTTGTCCCTTCTCCAAGCCTGTGCTGATTTTTTTCTGACAGTTAAAAATCTCTTGCGGTTTCCATCCTTGTCATAAATTGTTTTTGATGTGCGGAAAAGTTTTTTTATAATATCATCACCAAACAATTTGTTTAACTTGTCAATATCTTCTTGACTTTCCATGTCGAACACAGTACCGACAGCTTCATCTTCCAAGAAGCTCATTGTTACTCTACGCCTGTTCTTGCCTATGGCTATATTCCTCATAGCCTGTATGATTTCGTTTAACGCACTGTATTCTTCCTTTGATAACTGTGTAAATATATTGTCAAATGCTATCTGATATTCAACATCACCTTTGGCAGACCCACCTGCTGATAACTCCAAAGCCTGTATCAAAGCTTCGGCATTACCACCAAGAAGCCTACGCATCTCTCGCTTGACAGTACCCTGCATATCAAAGGTCTGCTTATGCAACCCTTGCCACATCGTCTTGAAACTGAATTTCTCCAGTTTTTCAAAATCTTCCGTAGATTGATCGAAGGATTCTTTCGCCCCGTCAATTAAAGGGTCTCCTGTCTTGTCATCCCAACCATTACATGCCATGTTTTATTTCCTTAAACAACAAATCCACAACCAGTATTATCATCAGTGTAACCCTCGTAGTCATTGTCTACCTTTTCCTGAGTACCACTTGGATTGTCAAACTGACCTATTGATGCTTCTTCATCTTCTTTTATAACATCGTAAGCATCACCAACAAGTTTTCTAACAGCTTGCTTGGGTCGTGATTCTCCCTTCACACCCAAACCTTCAGCTTCTAATTGTTCTTCAAACTCAGCAGCTTCTGTTTGTTCTTCAGTAGTTCCACCTTTCAACTCATGCTGTGCTTTAGCTGTTGCCATGTCCTTGAAGAATTTATCTACCTCTTCCTTGGTAGGCACTGCTTCATGCCATGCTAAAGAACCAAGTATCGCCTCATCTTGGATACCCGGATCGTCTGTTCTCATTTCCCTCACGAGTTCCATGTCATATGATGTTTGTTCCCAGTTAGAAACGAACTCATCAGACTCTTCCCAAGGTACAAACTCTTCAGGTTTTGCAACTGGCTCTTCTACTGTTTCTTCTTGAGTCATTTCTTGCGTTACATCTCCTGCATCTGTCACATCTTCTACCCCTGCTTGTTTCATCTCAAGCTCTGCTTCTTTTTGTGCAACCTCTACTACGGTAGCAGGTTTTTTCTTAGCAGCTTTCTTTGATCCTTTAGGTAAAACATAAAACAATCCATCTTCCCCTTGGTGGATATAGTAATCCAATCTTTCTTCACCCTTTCTTCCCGGCCCCACATCTTTCTCCTCTGCCTTGGTATGCGGAATACTTCTCAGAGCTTCAGCCCTACTCTCATACCCATGATAGTTATCCGTTGATACTATTTCATACTCCGCATCAAGAGCTTCGGCAACCTTGTCATAATATGTTTGCTGTTCTGGAGTTAAAGTCTCTCGCACAGGAGGTATCCTTCTCATTATCCTAGACATCGTTCCTTGAAAATTATAAAAATCAGAATGGAGACTAACACCTGTCTGGTTATACTGAAGAACGTAAACACCAACAGCAGCCCCAATCAACTTGTCTATGGATTCCATATGGATACCATTGCTTTCAATACCATGCTTGTTAAAATTATGCTCACCTACCTTCCCATCTTCTATTTCTATATACCCTAGAAAAATAGGTTCCATAATTTCTCGCACTTCACCGTCTACAAATTCTTGCTCATACATGCCCATAACATGGATCGTAGTTACACCACCATTTTTAACTATACTCAAAGCAATGGGCATTTCACCCTTGGAAAGTCTTGGGGATAACGTAACTTCTCTAGCTAAATCTTTAGTCAATTCTTTTTTAAACTCTTTTCTTTTAGCTTCTCTTCTTTCTTGTTCTCCCGGTATTAGAACACCAAGTGGGAACTCTGTCATACCTATTGCATCAGGCCCTTTTTTCCTTATACCGATAGGCTGTACTGGCCCTTGTACCCCTTCGGGTAATCGTTCCATTCTCCCAACAATATTTCCATCTGCATTTAATGACAGGCTTGTTCTGTAATACCCCCTGTCATCAACTTCTTCTACAATTGAACCCTCAATATGAGGTGTTCTTGAAAAGGTAGAATTACGGTAAACCTTTTTGGGTGAATTTTTCTTTACCTTGACAGGTTTCGAGGGGTTTAACTTCCTTGCCTTCGTTACAGCGACACCATAAAGTTCTTTAGAGGTAGGTCTTCTCGCTGTATTCCCAAACTTCCAGTTCTTATACGCACTATTGTTACTATGAAGATCGCGGCTACCTGCCATTCTCCGTTCCGTTGCACTTAACTTTCTTTCGATACCCAACAGCTTACTATTTTCTACTGCTATATAAGCATCTACTTCTCTTATTGCCGCTTCCAAAGCTTCTTGCCTTGCTACATTATCTTTCCTTTTCTTGGAAGACGTTTTATCGGTAAACAAACGTGACTCTTTTTGAACCTTGCTTAGTTGATCTACAAACTCATCCTTTTTGTCTAAATGTTTTTCCTTACTTTTCATCAACCTTTCTTTATCATGAAACAATCTCAAGGCATCCTTACCCACGCCTGCAATCTGTGTCTCTACACCTCTGTGTGTCCTGACCAACTTATAACCGTGGAAACTAGAACCATTGTCAGGGTCAAACCTCCAGTGTATATGCCCAGTACCAGACTCTTGACGTTTGAACCATGTCGCATCCTTCCCCTCTAAATGAGCATCACGAGCAGCTATGTCAGCATTAACAAGGTTGTTTAGTTCAGACAGTTCATACTTACTATGGGAGTCACCTGTCATGCCAAGTTGATGATAAGCATGTTCATATATATTATTGTTTTCATCTTCACTGATAACAGGACGACCAAGCTGTGCATACCCACCTGCTGGGCCAACATAAATATTGTCATTGAATAAAGAATTCATCCTTTCAGTGAACAAGCGTGACTCTTCTTTAACCCTAGCGTCTTCTAATTCCAAATCTGTTTCATCATCACCGTCATAAACTTTTGGTTTGAAATCTACCTCACTGAACCCATGCTTTTTAGCTAGTTCAGCAAACTTTGCTTCAGCTTTTGCGGCACGCTTCACATAACCGTCCACACTTTTCCTCATAGCTGCGATTACTAATTCTTCAGCTCCACGAATTTTAATCTCCGCTTCTTCTTTTGTTATTGTTCCTTCAGCTAATTGTTTTTTTATTAATATTTTTGCCCTTTTTAATTTCTTATTAAGAGCAGCTTGTCTGTTAGTACGAATATTATTTACGCTATTAATAACAGCATCACGCTCACCAAGAGCCTTCTGCAATGCCTTGAGGATTACAGTGTCCTCATCAAGCTTAGTATATTTAATTAACTTGGGCTTTGAATGACCCTTGCCCCATTTCCTGCCATACCAAGCAGCCTTCCCTTCCTCCATATTTGCCATATCTTTTTTCAATCTCTCAAGACTTTGCTCTAATGATTTTCTACGAGAGCTTGCTCTTTCCTGCCCTGTCTTGGCATCCATCTTAACTCTTTCCTGCTTAAGATTTTTAAACCCTATGAATGACAGCCCCCCCTTCCAACTAAATATAGGAGACGGAGGATAGGTTAAATAAGTAGGCGGTTTGTTTAATTCTTTTTCAATCAAACCGATGGTATGGTGAATCCTTGTATACAGTAGATTAATCTCATCTTGTGTCACAAATTCTGGTGGGGCATTAAGCGGTGCTGTAATAACTTCACCATCCGAATCATAACCGTATGGGTTAAGATCATCGTCTGGCATTAATATTGACATCTTTGCGTTTAATCTTTCTAACTCAAGATACTCAATAAAAATTTTCCTTGTCTTTGGGTTGCTCAACAGTTGGCTCTGTATTGAAACAGCCAACCCCAGAGAACCGGGGGTAGCCCCCATTAAAAACTTGGTGATAAGAAGATTTATCCTCTTCCTGTTTCTCTTTAATTCATCACTGAAATATTTTTTCTTTTCTGATGGAGAAAACTCTGCCATCCTGATGTCCATGTAATCCCTGAACTCATGGGCAACAGCAAGGGCTATTTGATTTTTCTCATCTTCAGTATTAGTTTCCTTTTCTGCTAATTTCTGAGACTCCTCAAAAGTTATTCTCTTGACACCCTTATCTTCCAGATCAGCTATCCTATTGGTTGCTTTTTGGTAATTGGCTTGCATCTTCTCACTGTTAAATCCAGCTTCTTCCTGCATTGCCTTGACAAGCTCATCATCAGTAAGAACAAAACGTACCCCTTTCTGTTTACCACCTGCTTTGGCTTCACGAATTTCTTTACGAGCTTCTTCAGAAGCTGTATCAAGAACAGTCGGCTCTGCCTTGGCTGCTTCCTTGCTTGCTTTCTTTCCGTAAGCAAGTATGTTCTCAGCCAGTTGATGTTTAGTTAGAAGTTCTGGTGTGCCGTCTTTATTTACTTTTCCAGTACCATCTTTATTCTTCTTCTGATATTCAACCCCAATACTTTTAGCTATCTTACCAAGTTCACCCCTAGATTTATCCTTATCCCTGTTATCCCTTAATACTTCTACGGCACTCTTCTTTTTGGTAGCCTCAAAAGTCTCGTATAATTCGACAGCCTTGGCATGAGCCTTTTGTTTTTCCTCATCTTCGACAGTAACTGGTTTCTCTGTGGTATCTTTAGCAGTAGCTTTCTCTGTAGTATCTTTCGCAGTAACTGGTTTCTCTGTGGTATCTTTAGCAGTAGCTTTCTCTGTTGCTGTACCAGATGGTGGTGGTGGCCCTTCTGGTGGTCTTTTATCAGGAGGCTTCTTAGGTTTCTTCCCTCTTTTAATCCTGATCTGGTCTGCAATAATTTTAGAAATATCCCCCTGATCCTCAATGGCATCGTATAAATCACCACTCTCCATACCAAGCTTATCAGCAACTTTATTAAGCTCTTCAGAGCTTGGATTTTTTAATTCGGGGCTATACTGCTTGTCTAATACATCCAGTAAATCACTGTCAACCCCTTCGTTTCTAGCCAAAGTACGCAACTCACCCAAGTCCATATCATCTAGTTCATCTTCTTGGGTTGTGTCAACCTTGGTTTCTTTCTTAGCTTCAGCTTTTTCTTCAACTATCTCATCAGGTAAACGCCCTTCTT
>VTLG01010049.1_pt1 | contig 13441 bp, 31 predicted proteins | sample 4694571 | NCBI WGS metagenome assembly VTLG01 (sample SAMN12604809, study PRJNA352737) | marine metagenome | biome: ENVO:00000447; feature: ENVO:00000209|ENVO:00000569|ENVO:01000036; material: ENVO:00002151; isolation source: viral sequences binned using virsorter ...
AGTGAGATTTCAGGCCATACAACTTTCTCGGTAATCTCTTTATCCCAATTTTTAGTAAAGCCAAGAAAGTGATCCAACACGACCGCGGTCTGGTAACTAATTTTCCTTTGAATAAGTAAACGTAAGATTCTTGGATGCTGTCCATCAGGAGGAATAAACCCATCATTAAAAGAAATATTACGCTTGCCAAGATCACTAGCAATAATTCCGCACTCTTGTTTAAAATGGTAGGCAAAAGCCTCTTTACGTTTTTTGTAATCCAGATAAACGTCTCTACCATCATTTGCCAAAAGATTACCAATCCATCTCTTGCTATCTGCAAGAAAGTTAGCAACAAAGAAATCAAGTATATCAGTTTCTGCATATCGTGTGCTTAACTTATGAAAAAAGTATCTATCCTTTCTTTTAGTAAATGTGTCAAGTTTCGCATTGACTTTACCATCATACTTATAATAGTCATATGTATCAGATGCAAAGTGTAGTTTGACAGCCAAATAAGTTTTATATACATCAAATCCACCATACATTATACTTTATTACTCTTTCTAATATTTTCATCATACCATAATGGTTGTAAATTTGTGTAATGAAAACACTCTTTTTGTTGCTCAGGTTTACTTAAATCGAAATTAGAACAAGGCATAATATGATCTATATGCCAACCTGTCACTGTGTGATTTTGCCAAGTCATACCTGGCTTAAATTGATTTTCTAAATATTGTTTTAAAAACTCACCTGAACAACCTACCAAGTTCATTGTATTATCTGCTTTTAATTCACCTCTCAATGCGTGATTTAATCTATTACTTAATAACAACCGTATTTTATAAATTGGATCTGTTTTTCTTTTGTTGCTTTGATACTTTCTTGCCACAGCTTGACTATGTTTTAAAACTTCTGGTCTTCTTCTGCGAGCTTTAAAATACTCTTTGTTATCTCTTTGGTATTTTCTATGCTTAATTCTGCGTTCTTTAAGTTTATCTGGATTATTAGCGTAATATTCTTTTTGTTCTTTTATTATTTTTTCTCTATGTTTTAGATAATATTCTTTACGATAGTTTTTTACCCAAGCAAGATATTTTAAATTATTTTTACGATACTTTGTTTCGTATAATTTTCTTTTTCTTTTTTGTTCTTCTGTTTTTGGTTTTCTATTATATTTCTTAGCTCTTTCTGCTTTTTTTGCTCTAAAGATAGGTCCTTTTATAGGGTCATCTAATATTTTTTGTATATATCTTTTAGCACGAGCTTTACCTTTTTCAGATTTATTATAATTTAATCTATGTTTTTTTTGAGCCTCTAGTAATTCCTCAGGTGTGTGATATTTTTTAGGTCTTCCTATCATATAGGCAATTGTCCACATTTTGGTATCTTTAACATTCTTAAATTTGTGGCCTCTAGTTGAATTTTCTCTTTTAATGATTTTGATATTAATGATGATACTTGACTAGGGTCTAAAGCATTTTGTTCACAATACCAAATTACTGCGTCCATGTGAGATATTTTTTTCTCTTTGACAATATTTTCTATTGTCAAACTAAATTCTTTACTATTCATTACCAACCCATATATGATTTAAATATACAACCAGTTATAACCATAAATCCTATAAAAAATCCAGGTATCATAACTGCTGGGTGCATACGTTGCATTACATAATCGTTATACTTCTCAACTTCTTCAATTTCTTTTTTATTCATTACCACTTCCTTACAATATGTTTTCTTATTTCTTTAACAAAAAACTCTATCTTATCTATGTGACCTATTAAAGTATCATCAGTAATATATTTACTTTGATCTTTTAATCTATCGTATTCTTTAAGTGGAATTGTGACCGTTGATTGTTCGTTCTCGTAAGTTAAATCGTGGTCGTGTGTGTCTCTATCTATGTTGTCTGCCATTTCACTCCTCCTTATATAGTGGGCGCTTTGACGCTAGCCTAGGCGCCCTTTGTCATATGACATTTATAATATATCACACCATTCGCTTTTTGTCAACCCTTATGTGTCTATTCGTTCTTCCCAATTGAAGTATGGATTTATTTCTAAATCAAAAGTTCTATACATTACACAACTATAATTTGCGCCAGGTACTTGTACACTTGCCATAGACATATTATTATGTACGTTTACCCAATAAGTGACCACATAGACAATTTCACCATCTGGTTTTCCACCAGTTCTTCCGAAACTTCTATTAAGTGCTTGTAATTCATTTCTTTCTGCATAATCATAAAGGGTTGAATTTTCAACGCACACTGCTGGTACTTTTTCCCACCAAACGCCTGGTAGATTTTCTAATCTATCTCGTTCTTCAGCAAATGCGATAGCTGTAAACAGACAGAGTATGATTGTAAATATTAGTTTTTTCATGTGCCCTTTCTCTCTAAAGTAAAATATGGGCCTAGTCGTGCTTGATTTTATCTTTGTTTTGCTCTTGATAATATTTATAAAAATCATCAACGGATTGCATCAAGGGCGACATATAATCTTTTTTTTCTTTGACGAAGTTTTGTACTGAACCATCTTCTGAAGCAAGTAAAATAACAATTTGATCTATGTTTTTTCCGAATGTCTCCTCATACATTTGTGCGTATGCCGTAGTTTGTAGGAAATAGTTTTCGATCCAACTTTCTTGTCGTTCTTTATTGGCAGTTTTAAAATCAATAACTGATAATTTACCATTATATTCAGCGATACAATCAACTTGACCAGCGATTGTAAGTTTAGGACTATACATTATTGTCTCTAGTAAATGTATATTATCTACTTGGTCTATGTATGGTCTTAATAGTTTAAATAAACCTAATGGTAATACACCACGTTGACTTGGTGTTTGACCTTTTAAATATTCCTCTACAAGTAAGTGTGTGGCTTTACCACGTCTTGCGGCTCTACCCATTTCCCAATTGGCAACATCTTCACCAATCTTCTCACGCCAACCTTGTAGTTCTGCTTTCTTTTTGATACCCAATACACTAGTTACAGATGGGTATGCCTTTCCGTCTATATCATAGAAACGAAAGCCATCTACTTTTTTACCTTTAGTGACTGGAAGTTTTGATTTGTCTAAATCTATAAAATTAAATTTTTTCATATTGTATTCACCTTCATATTTTATTACTCATACTATATCATAATATCGGCAATCTGTCAAGTCTAGTTTGACCTGTACAGCGTCATATGATCTCTGATTTTTTCAGGATCTTTTCTTAATGCTTCTCTATCTTCTTTTCAGCTTGGTGTATAAGACTCATAACAAGTCTTATTACTCTCGTTCTTATAAGCTCTCAATATTTGTTTACGATTTTCACCATCTGATCTATATGAGCAGTGCACCCAGCCGCTATTCGGCTCATCTATATTGTGAAACTCTAATATCATCTGATCCCATTCACAATGCTCACTAATCCACTTAACTAACTCTGCGTTAGATATACCGTGGATTTCAAAGTCAGCTGCCTGACCCTTCGCATGCTGCGATGTTTTAGACGACCCTATTGCTTCGCAAAGTTCTGGACTTCTATATCCACTAGATACCGATACAACTCTACCAAAGTGGTCTCTAACTCTTTGTAGCACATTGATACAAAGTTCTTTTAGATTATTCATATGGTCTTCACTAGGATTATTACTAATCCCTTTACGAGTTGCCGTTTGGCTCTTGGTCATTTCGTTTAAACTAAAATTATTGCTTAGTTTCATTTAATTTATCCTTTGCTTGTAGTTTCAACTTTTTAAGAGTACGAACATCTACCCAAGTTTTATTTGATCGGTCTTCATTTCTAACTTGTTCAGCAATGTTGACTTTCTTTTTTAACTCTTTATGATATTCTTTATAGTTCATATTATCCTCTCGTTAGTTTTAACAACTTTTCTATTTGAGCCTTAATAATCGGTCCTCTATTAGGCCAATGAATATATGGCTCATCTGTTTTTTGTAGGTTGTACAAAAATGGTAATATAATTTTTTCAATTTCTTTAAATCTCTTTTGTGTATCTGCGTCTTGTACTTCTTTTGTGATATTATCTTTTTCTGCAACAATCTGCATAACTTCGTTCATCATAGACTTAATTGATGATACGTCACTTTTTACTTTAGAAATTTCTAAATTAGTTTGTTGTCCTAAATTTTCTATATCTTTTTTATCTATTGTAGGTTCTGATTTTGTTGTAGGTGCTGAAGATACTGGTGTCATACCCCAATCTTCGTCAAGGTCAAAACCACGCATATAATCTGGTATATCTTTAGCCATTGTTAATTATCCTTTTACTATGTTTTTTAATTACTTGTTCTGTTTTAACTTGTTTGATTGTTTTTTTACCATATCTCTTTGCAAGATTACTTCGTGGGTGAGCTTCGGCGATCCTACTTAAATTTTCTTTCCAACCCGCATCTGTTTTACCAGTTCTCTCACCTGTACTCGCTACTATATTTATTCCTGAAATTACCTGTGATATGTGTTTATTCTTCTTTAGATATTCTTCCATCTCAGCAATAGTCATCATATCATCAAATTGTTTTTTAGTTCTTTTATTGTAAAATGTATAGATTGGCATTAGTATGAATTATAAACCACAAATACAATAGCCATAATGAAACACGCAATCAAAACATGATTGCCTAGATTCCATAAACTACTTCCTACGGTTTCTGGATTTTTTGGGTCTATTATTTTTTTCATTTAATATTCTACCATAATTAGGCCAACCAAATTTATCTGGTGATTCACCTACATAACGCCATCTGATTACACCTGTATCAGGATTTCTTTCAAATATTTTTTCTTTACTCATTATAATTTTAATAAAGATTCTAATTTATCTTCTGCATGTGCTAATTTATCTAACTTTTTTTCTGCAGTATCAACATAATCTATATGTTCAGCAACACCTATAGGTTTATCTAAAAAAGTTCTTAAATCAACTTTAGCAACTTCTATATCGCCTTCAAGTTTTTTAATTAATGCTTCTTTAATCATTTTTTTTATCCTCTCGTAATCCGTCCCATAATATTTTTTTCTCGTCAAAGGTAAACGGTCGTATCATATTTAGTCCATTTTCTTTTCTTTCTTTTGTCTGTTTTTTAGATTCCTCTAAAGACAACTTTTCAATTTCCTCATATTCCATTTTGTAAAGCCTCTGTCCACCACTCTGGTATAGTCGCTGGTGCTTTCCAAGTAGCAAAATATTGTTTCTTCATCACATAGTATTTACGATAACTACCAACCACATCGCCAGGTATCTTACATTCTTCTGGCATCGCAGGGGTCGCATCTGTACCTATCTTATTAAAATGTGCGTTCTTTGGTGGGTGTTTTAATATGTCACCTAACTTTGTAATAGTCAAGTGTTGTTTACCATACCTCTTTGTAAATTCTAAACCTAGAGCCATCATATGATTGTATAACCACATATAATTATACGCACTATCCATAACCCAAATACAACTTGGGTGTTTTAACCAACCCGCACCATAAAGTATGGCATCCATATTAGAGTTAGGGTGTTTGTATGTAGTTCTCTTTCTACCAGTCGCAGATTTACCTATTACCATTTCGCCGTCTTGTACCCTATGTGCAGTACATAACATCTGTGCTGATTCTAATATCATCTTAACAACGTGTTTGTCGCAAGAGTATTGAGCTGCCTTTACAGGGTTTTTATCTAGGTAAAATATATTCATTAGTGTACCAACTTTCTCATTACATAGTCCATAAGATTATGTTTATTTGCATAATCAATCATTTTTTTATACCATAGAGCTTTAAAATCATTATCTTGTGCATTGGCACACGCCTTCGCAAATAAATGTAACTTTCTAACTTCTTCTGGTATGTGTATTTTTATATCTTCTATTGTCATCATTATAATATACCACATTTTAGGGTGATTGTCAACCCTTTAATTACCTGCATTTGCCCCATTAGTTATGATAGTTCTAACTATTGTAAAACCAGGGTTATTCCAATCTACTTTTTTCTCACATTTGTGTGGGGATACGCAAGTTGTTTTCATACAACCAGATAGAATCACCACTAAAAATAGACTACTTAATAGTTTTATCATTCCAGTCATAAATTTGGTCCAGTTTTACTTTAATTTCATCTGGCGACATATCTTTAAAGTCACCTATTTTAGTCATCATTTTTCTGTAGTCTCTGGTCTTTTCTCTAACTTTTTTTAACTTACTACGTTCTCTACCTAATTGTTCTTCTAAATTAAATTTTTTTTCACTCTTAATTAGACTTCTTTTCTTACGCCATTGTCTTAATGATATGTTTGCTGCGATTAGGAGAAGTACAGCGAGTGGATCAAACACAAATATGAGTATGAGTATAACAAACCTTACTGACTTGTCAAAGTTATCTTGTGCGTTCTCACCATAGATTAATTCTGCCACATACTTGATAGGTCCTACCTCTGCCTCTATCTTATCTTGTGATAATTGTAATTCTGCTTTACTATTTGTTAATTCAGCAATCTTATCACTTGCCTCATTTATTGTATTTGTTAATAGAGTTCTTTCTTCTTCTTGTTTCTTACGTTCTTTTAAACCTTTACTAACATACTCTTTATCAATATAAACTTCTAATGCTTTGTCTAATAGATTAATTTGTTTTTCTGCTCTCTCTATAATAATCTCTTGTTGATTTATTTGTTTATCTATAACTTCTATTTTAATATTATTACTTGATGTGGGTTTTACTTGATCTAGGTGAGCCTTTGATAAAAAACCAAAGATACCTAATGATGTGATAAACACTAATACTATGATTGCACCAAATAGATAAGATTTCAATAATCGTGGTACATCACTATTCCAATTGTGATATAACCAACTGGCTGCAACTAACTTACCTACTTCTAATGCTGAACCCATTGCGATGATGGGGACAACAGCACCAGCAAATAATGTTGCCAGTCCTACTATTGAGTAACCCGCTGCGATTACAGATATACTAATCGCTGATAGAAATGTTAGCAATGTTAAAAACATAGTTATATTTATTTGATTGTTTTATCCGAAGCGTAGGTATCTTCCAACTTTCTAATCTTCTTAATTATTCTAATAACTCTTTTATCATAATCAGCAGTTGTAGAAAATTTGTCTAAAGTTTTAATTAGTTTGATAGGGTCTTTTGTTTGTTCTCTCATCGCTCTAAAGTCTTCATATGCAGGGTGTTCATTTAATAATCTAACATATTCAATAACACTAGCACATTTACTTGGAAAAATTCTTACACCCCAACCTGGCCAATTCTTTATACCTTGTGGTAATAGATGTGGACTATCTTTTGAAAATACTCTAATACCAAATAAGTTCTTTGCCTCTTTGGCGAATCTACTTGATCCCCAACCTGATTCTAATGCCGCTTGACCTATAATCATTTCAAATGGCACTCTCTTACTATGTGGTAAAGTAAAGTTTATATAGTCAATACATCTATGCATCGCTCTAACAAATTGAACATCATTAGTATATTCCATACTAGGTTCAACCAGTTCCATTCTTTTTATTTTTACTAGATAATCATTCTCTGCAATTTTAAATATCTTTTTCTCAGCATATTCATTAGGATTAAATGTTCCGTAACCATATGCCGCCCCAACAATGGCACCACATATAAAAATAATTTTTGTCCAATACCAAGATGTGTCTAATAATTTTTGCCAATTAATATTCTTCATTTTTTTATTCCTATGTATTCGTATCCTGACCATTCTACACCATCCGCATCTGTAAATGAGTCAAGTTTCTTTTGAAACATATGAACATCTTTTTTAAACTTGTCCATAATCGCAAAGATTTTATTTGATTGTTTTTCTGTGAAATTGTCAAGTACATCTTTTTGAAAATTACCTATGTAGTAAACTCTCTTTGTACCACTTGGATTACTAGGTTTTATTAATTGTTCTAATAAAAGCCTTGCCTCTCCTATTCTTGCTCTTAAATATGGGTCTAACTCTTTACCCGTCTTCATTCCACTCACACCACACCACTCTTTCTATAGGTCTAATCCTATTCTATTTAATTTTGGCCTAAAACTATAAAATAGTTTATTATGATTACCAGTATCACCTACGTTGGCCATTTGATATAGGTGTACCATTTCGTGCCCTAAAGTATCAACAAATTCTTTTTTATTTCTATATGTGGGTTGCATCTCTAAATGAAATTGTTGAGACCCTTTTCTTTTCCATTCCCACACTGTAACTTGACCATAACAATATTTTTTAGACTCATCTTTGTAAATTTTTTTAATCTTTATATCATTAAACGGTGCCAACTTACTGTTAAATACTGACGTGTTTATGATACCAAAATACTTTTTAATATCTTTGTAAGTAGTTTTATATTTACGATTACTTACTAAATCTCTTTTTAGTATTTTTTTAATCTGTGATTTTCTTGTTGTTGTTTTTCCCATACCCTATCTTTTCTGTATTGAAGTAATCCCATAATAATACCTGAGCCTATGATGACTTTTAGTTCCATAGGTATTTCTAAAATTAACTCTATCATTCACAATCCTTGTCTTTAATTTTAGAATCTTTTAGTAACAAACACTTGTGCGTTTTGTCAAGTTCAAGTTTTAATTCTGTCATTACACCATCCATAATATAAGGTAAGTGTTTTTGTAGTATTGATACCATTTCAATTGAGACTGAATGCATCAATCTATTCATTTCATTCTCTAATAATTTACCATGGTCAATCTCTTTGTGATTTTGTATAACGTGACCAATCACTGCAGTAGTATAATCATTTGCCTTAACACTATTTTGAAATGCAGTCAAGCCCCAAAAAAGTAGTGCCAATAATAGTATAAGTTTTTTCATAATATAATATATCTCTCTTTCTATATTTATTAAATATACACTAAAAAAGGGGTATTGTCAATAGGTATTTTGGTCAATAAAATCAATGATTTTAAGGGGGAACAAAGGGTGAACATTCAGTCACACCCTTTGATTCGTGTGTTTTTTATGGTTTTACAAAGTCGGTATTCCAACCGAATGCTTCTTTAACCATATCACTTGTCAAACCTTTGTAAGTTTTATTAAGTGATTTGTTTTTTACATCTATTAAAACTTTTGCTTCACTTGCGTGTAAGCCTTCTAACATTTGTATAAACAAAGTTTCTTTTCTTATCTTGTTAATAGTGCTATTACCACCTTTGGCAAAGTTATATAATCTTCTTGCCTCAACTTCCAAGTAAGTATGTTCTGTACCAGCGGGTGCCTCGTTCTCTATGTAAGGCGGAGTACCTTCTGGTAGTTCCCAAACTATCTTTGGATCAAAAGCACCTTTTAAGAGCATTCTCATGCCAGGTGTATCGTGTTTTCTTAACACCTCAATCTTTTTAGGTTTATCTTTTGCGTTGTTTATCTTGGTAAAGATTTCACTAATTAACTCTCTACCAGATCCAGCGGTACTTGCTATCGCTTCCATTGCTTTCGGTGATATGAGATTAGGATTTCTTTCAGCCATTTTGTTTCTCCATATATATGTTTTCAAAAATCATTAATGTTTTCAATCAATGCTTTTAATTTATTATCTATAAAATATTGTAACAGTTGCGACCTGTCATTTACTTTATAGTTCTTATATCTATTTATAATACTTTCAGATATGTTCTCTGGTATCATAGATAAATCTATTAATTTCTTATTTCTATCGTAGTATTTTCTCGTCTCGCTACCTAGTGGTATGTTATCTACGTTAGACCATTCCTCTAGTCTTTTCTTGTTTATAGGTCTCTGTCTCTCGTCTCTTAAAAATATATCGTCATCACTTAATATATTTGGTACGCCATCTGATCTATCACCTTTAATTATTTGTTCTCTTAAAAATACAGTAGCGTCTTCTTGTTCACCTATAAAACTTTTTAATAATGGACTAAACTGATACACGTCACCATAGTGTTGTAGTTGTATAAAGTCTTTGTCACCTGATATAATTAAATACTTGTCTTCCGTTCTCTGTGCAACAAGTGTGGCAATAATATCATCTGCCTCACATTTATCAACGTGTAATACTTTGTATGGTAGTTTGTTTATAAATTCTTCTCTTATCTCACTCATTATTTTAAATAGACCATCCCAATCTATTTGACTCTCTACTCTACCTTTACGTCTCTGGTGTTTGTAGTTTGGAAATATATCTCTACGCCAAGGGTCTGCTGCGTCAGCACATAAAATCATTTCACCAAATTCTTCTCTAAACTTTACATTAAATGCTCTAACAGTATTTAAAATACTATGTCTTACAGCATCTTTACTTGGTAGTTCTGTTAGATTACCTTTACTCTGTGCCATAAGGTTTGAAATCATTACTTGGTTTAAATCAATTAATATCATAATGGTAATTGTGCTTTTGATTTGTTTAGTTCATACCAATCTCTACATATATCCATAACTCTACTTCTATTTTTAAAATTTATCTCTGTATTATTCAGAAGTTTCTCAAACAGGTGATCTATGTTTGCACCTAATTGCATATTAGTATGTTTCTGTATTGGTTCTATCTGTTTAAACTCTGGTTCAAATGCATCTCTAATTATCTTTTTGTTTTTACCTCTGTTCAATGTCTTCCAATCTAAAGGGTAAAAGAAATCTTCTACTTCTTTCTGCCAAGTATAAGGTAATACCAATGTCTTATTAAATTCTTTTGATAATGCTTTTAGTGTCATCAAGTCAGGTGGTGTGTCTTGGTCAAAGTATTCTTTACGCCACGCATCAAACTTTGACTTTGGCTCTTTGTAGTGTAAGGCAACTTTCTTACTAGACCCATACCATATATCAACACCCATACCCATCGCCACATACTTCTCTTTAATCTTTGGAAACATATACATATATGCAAACGTATTCTCAAATTGTGTCTTCTTACGACAATCATATTTTGAAGCAAGTTTTTTAAAATCTTCTACTAGTTTATCTGTTGGTACAATTGTTAAGTCAAAATTCCAACCAAACTTCTTTGACGCCTCTTCTGCTTTGTTTGCATCATAAGAAGGATCACCGTCTAAATGAAAAGTGTATGCACTAACTTTTTTACCTAGTCTATGAGCAGCACACGCAACACTTAAACTATCAACGCCACCTGATAGTAATACAGCGATTTCTTTATCTGGTACTTCTTTATCAATAACTTTTTCTATAATTTTATCTATTCTACTTGTCATTTAAATATTTCTTTTTATACCATTTATAAAATGCTTTGTCTTTGAATAAATGTACTACACCTGCTGATGACACTTGATCGCTTCTAATACAATCAGCATAGTCTTGGTATTCTGATTTCTTAATTTTATTTGCCATATAATTTTTTCCAAGTTGAGTGTAGTATATAAAACCACACACCATTTATTGAAGGCTCTATTAATGCTACAAGACCTGCCTCCCATAAACTAGCGCCTGTTAATAACGTTACTACAGCCATTGCTATACATATATGTCCTAATGTATATATCAAGGCCAACATTAATGATGATCCTTGGATAATTCTTTTTAAAAAGTTAAATGCACCTTCTGTAAATTCACTCATACCGTATCATCACCATAATAACTATGTGGTCTATTCTTTTTTTCTTCTTCTTTTTGTTTTTGTTTCTTTTGATTATAATTTATAACAAGAAATGCTATAAAAAAACCCACTACGGTTGATGTACAACCTATGATAAAAAATAATATACCGTGTTCAAAATTCATAAGCATATGGGGCGCCGAAGCGCCCCTATATTAATTACGCATCAAGTGCGATTAAGTCTGATTTCTTTACAGAAATCTTGTGGTTGTTATATCTGAACGGTGTTCCATATAACGCTTTGATACCAGCAGCGACAATCGCTCTTGTAGGCGTGCCCATTCTGTAGTATTTCTTACCACTTACTCTGTTACCGTAGATCATATAACCTTCGGCTCTTAAAGTGTCAATCATTGATCTAGGTGATTCTAAATCAAATTTTGATTGGATAGTTGTCCAAGCAACGTTGTCACCTTTTGATAAAAGGTTTAACACTTTTTGTTTTTTTGATAAAGACTTTCTACCTCTAGTCTCAACAGCAGTTCTTTTTACTGTTTTAACTTTTACTAGTTCATCTTTAGCAAATAGATTTGTTAATGTTTTAAACATAATATATACTCCTTTTTATATTTGAGTTGTTTAACAAAAGTATTTTACAACCACCTCTGGCGATTCTTAACGAATACATTTATAGGTCCCCTTCTGGTTCAAAATTACCTGGACCATCTTTTAATTCTTCTTTAACTTCTGGATTTAAAGGTACAGTTTTACCTCTTTTAAATATATCATAATTTATTCTTGCACTTTGTGTACCGTCTCTCATTGTTTTTAACTCTACCATTTTTTCTGATAATACTTGTGATGGGTGTTTCATACCAAAGTCTCTATATATTAAACCTCTTAACGTGTCTACCAACATTGCCAAGTCTTTTGTAAATGATGGTTTCTCTGTTTTAATTGCAAGATCATACAAACGTTTTAATAAATTTAAACTAATATCATCTACACTAGTCTCAACAAATTCTTTTGTCTGTTGTCTATGTAGTTCATCTAAAAACTTTTGGTCTTTTTTAGGACCAGTAGTTGACTTTTCCACTATTCTATTTTTTGGAAAAGGAATAACATTAGATAAATCTTTATCCTTTGTCAATGATTTCACCTTTAAAGTTTACCTTTCCTTGATCTGCAAAGTATTCTACAAGTTGATTATAACCACCGATTAGTTTACCGTCAATTTTAATTTGTGGCATAGTTCTTACTTGTTTACCTATGTCTTCTAACATAGCCTGAGGACTATCAAACTCTTCCATTTTCTTTTCTGTATACTCAAGGCCAAGCGTCTTAACTAAATGCTTCGCCTTGGTACAAAACACACAATTGTTTTTACTGTATATTATTATTCCCATCTTCATTACTCTCGTTCTCTAATTTCTCAAACGCAATTTTTGCTTTTGACTTAACATTATACGCATCAACAGCCTCTGCGATTGTGAAGTTATACATCTTATTATATTCACCCATTGGTAATCTTAAACCAATCCACACTCTATAATAACCATTTTTAGTCATAGTTATATCTTTGGCAAATATCTCATAACCTCTAACAGGTGTATTCTTAATCAAATTAACAATAGTTGATTCGACTTCTGATACAGTTGTCTTGTTATGATTTTTACCTAGTTCTGTGATGAATATTTTAGATGACTTATTCATTTCACCTTTTACTTTATCAGCGAGTTCTGATTTAGCAACCATCATACCCTTTTCAATCGCCAATTGTAAGTCTGGTGACACTGCCGTAGAGACACCAAAGATACACATTTTGTTTTTATCTTTGCCAAATCTAGGCGTATTACAAGCCTTCTTCTTTGAGAAATCATTGACATACCATTTTGGTACCTCGTTTA
>VTLG01011816.1_pt1 | contig 13441 bp, 19 predicted proteins | sample 4694571 | NCBI WGS metagenome assembly VTLG01 (sample SAMN12604809, study PRJNA352737) | marine metagenome | biome: ENVO:00000447; feature: ENVO:00000209|ENVO:00000569|ENVO:01000036; material: ENVO:00002151; isolation source: viral sequences binned using virsorter ...
TGAGTTCTAGCCCTACCTGTAGGACTTAACCCAACATCAGCACCTAGACCTATAATATGATACATGGCAACAATGGATCCTTGTTCGCCATGTTCTTTTTTCATCTTAGCCATTTAAATTGTTCAACCAATCCATTATAACATATTTATTTGCTACCTTACGTTAGCAGCATACCACTTCTCAAAGTCCTCTCTACGCTTATTACCTCTTGGTGGCATAGGAGTTCTTTCTCCTCTTACCTTTTCATACTTTCTATCTTCCTTTTCACCTTTCTCAGGGTTACGTTGGTATCCCTCCTCAAATTCACTCCAAATAATCTTTTTAATTTCTGATTCTGAGAAAACACCAGTTGCTTCTAGTTCTTCTTTTTTAAGATGAGCAGCAGCCTTGTAAAGTGGTTCACCAGTCTTTACATTCTTCTTACCTGCTTTATATGCTTGATAGGCAGGAGTATTTCCTTTCTTATCAGCAGCAGTTACTTCATATGCTTCATAAGCATATCTGTCATCAGACTTACTAGTGTCACCCTTCTTCTTTACTATGTCAGCAGCGATCTTTTCTTTAGTCTTTTTGTCTAGATCCCTTTTCTTTAATGCACCTAGAACTTCTGCTCTCTTCTTGGTTTCATATGTATTAGGTGAACCAAAAAGTTTATCATCCTTTCTAAGCTTCTCTTCTTTAGCAGCAGGACTTGCTGCTTCAATCATAGTCTTAAGACCAGTCTTAACTATAAGTCTGTCTTCACCAACTAATCTATCATGAAGTTTCTGATTAACACTACCAGTGCTATTACTATCATTCCACTTCTCTAGTCTTTCTTTATTTCTACGATACTCACTGTATGATTCAACAGCAGTCCTCAAAGACCTTTCTTTTACCTTCTCAAAAGCAGTAACAAATGCCTCTCCAAGTCTCTCCACTTTATCAGCTCTAATAGGAGATACATCACCTTCAGAAGCCTTCTTGAAAACAGACTCAATTAATTCCTGAGCTTCAGCAACACTAGTTCCATTAGAAAATACTTCTTCAAGTACTTCTTCAGCAACTTCATACAGATCTATATCTGTAAGTTGGGTGAGAGTCATTTCACTAATGTGATCTCTTACTTCATTTAAATTGTTTCTCTTCTCAGAATTATGTACAGCAGCATATGCATTGTACACGTGACTCATATCTGACATTTGACTAACACGTAGTTTATCTGTATATATTTATAAATCCCCTTCCCTTCTATTTTCTGAATGATATACATCAAACTCTCCACCAGGATATCTTTTCTTTAACTTCTCTACATTTCTTGCTACTACATCATCAACTGATACTTCCAAAGCCATACAAGCTTGTGCCACATACCAGAGAACGTCACCCAACTCAATAATAAGATGCTCTCTGTTATGCTCATCCCAAGGTTTGCCTTGGAATACCATCTTCTTAACGATTTCCATAAACTCACCACCTTCAGCACTAATCCCAACAGCAGCAGTGGTAAGACGATTAATATTGGAACCTTTTCTATCAAGAAGTTTAAGACTATCAATAAAAGATTCAAAATCTTTACTGGGATCGGATGTGACACCATCCACGAAATTAAGGTACTTATCCAGGTCAACTTTCTTTGTCATTTTTTCCTTTCAATGGTGGACAATTTTGGTTAGGAACAAACAATTTAGGAACTTTAATCTCCTTAACTGCTTGAGAGGATTTTTCTAGTTTCTCTAGTGCTGCTAAGAGTTCAGGGGTTTCTTCCCATTCCCAAGTCTGGTTATGGGTATCCTTCTTCTTAGTAATGGTGTGAGATCTTAATGTCAAAACTTAAACCCCGCAAAATCTTTTTTAGGTTTCTTCTCCTCATTATCATACTCCTCTTCTTTCACATTGTCAACCAATTCTTCTTGAGCAGATTGTTCGCAATCATACAATCTCATCTTAGATCTATCAATTCCAACTACAAATCTTTTATTCATAGTAGGATCATTATATCTATTCTTTAACTGCTTAACTAATATTTGATTCAATCCTTCAAGTTCTTCGGTGGAGATAAGGGCAAACATAAGGTCAGCAGTAGCAGGTAAACCAAAGGACTCACTTGTGTCAGTAAGCTCAACATCACTGCTACCAAACCCAGAGCGAGTAGTCTGGGTAGCCGATACGATGGGGAGATTCGATTCAACCGCCAATCCTCTAAGTTCTTCAGCGATTGCTTTAATATACGAGTAAGAATTGACATTACTGTTTGCTCTGTACCTAGAAGAGGCACATATATTAAGATAGTCTACAAATATTATATCAGGTTTAAAGGACTTTTTCAAAGCCAGTTCATTTAGTAATGATTTGAAATGTCCTGAATGAGCAGATGCAGTGGGATACTCTTTAATAATTAAACTTCCTTGAGTTTTCTTCGCAATACTATCAACCTTAGTATCAAACATAGGTCTAGGAAGGTCAGTAATATTCTGAATACCCACATTTAATAAATTAGCATCTATTCTTTCTGCAATCTTTTCTTCTGCCATTTCAAGAGTAATGTATAAAACATTATGTCCATCCATTAAAGAAGCAGCAGCCATATGACACATAAACAAAGATTTACCAACACCAGTACCTGCAAGCGCAATGTTAAGCGTTTTATTTGGTAAACCTCCCTTCGTAATTTTGTTAAAGTATTCAAGGTCGAATTGAATTCTACTTTCTTTTTGATGATAGAAATCGAATCTTTGCTCATAATCTTGGAGATAATCATGCCCAATATTATTATCAAAAGAAACTGCTAGTGCATCAGATAAGATGGAAGGAATAGCTTCAGGATTCTTCTTCTCATCCTTACCATCAGCAATAGCAATAGAATCGAGCAACGCAAGGTATATAGCTCTATCTCTACACCATTTCTCAGTAGTATCAACTAACCAATCAAATTCAACTGGACTCTCATCTAAACAACCAATCACATGAGTTACTTGTTTAAATGAATCCTCATTGATATCATTCCTCTTTTCTACTTCGATAGTAAGTACTTCCTTAGTAGGAAGTTCGTTATACTCACCCACAAAAGTAGATATCTCTTCAAAGACTATCTTCTGATTAGTATCTTGAAAATACTCAGACTTCAAAAAAGGAATAGTCTTTCTAAGATACTTTTCATTATGAAGAAGATTCTTTAATATTAAGAATTCAATTTGTTCCATTAGAATAGTCACAACAGAATGATATACTTATCCTTGTCCTCTTGTCCTTAAAAGGACAAACTGTATGGAAAAGATATGCAGGGAATATTAATAAAACTCCTGCAGTAGGATATAAATGATAATTGTCCAAACTATAAGGACTTGGTTCTAATTTCTTTCTTGCAGTTAATCCAATCTTTTGACCACAAGCTGGATCATGAAATACTAATGATCCTCCTCTTTCACCATCCCACACAGAAGGTTGAAGTGCAACCTCATCTTCATAATCATACTTTGGTTTTCCATTAACTATTTCATTAACTGGATAATATACTCCAGTACAAGCAGATCCTGGATGATGGTGGGATATATTAAAGTCACCACTCTTATTAATATTTGCCCATAATTTATCTACCTCTAGTCCAGACTCAAATCCAACCTCTTCAGCATATCTATTAACACACAATGTAATTTGCTGTTTCAATAAATCAAAACTCTCATACTTCTCCTCCATCTTACTCTTACTATGCCAACCACCCATATTACTCCTAACAACACCACCATTATCCTTTCTTTCTTTAAAAATATCATCAATTAAACTAAGATTCAATTGATGAGACTCTTGACCGAAATTATAAAGACTAACTGGTATTGGAAAAAGAGGAAATAATTTACTAGTTGCCATACCCAAATTCCTTCTTTGCAATTTCATCAAGAGCTTGCATCACATACTCATCAAAATACTCTTCTGGATTAGCAAGAATTTGTTTAGCATACATCTTTTTACCATTAATCTCATATCTACCTGCTACATTCTTCCACAGTCCTCCAATCTCTCCTAATTCTAGAAGACCATAGTACTTATCAAGACCACGTTCATCATAATACAAACGAATCAATACTTCTTTGTTTTCTTTACTTAAACGTGATTTATGCGTCTTAGCTTTGATAATGTTTCCGATGACTTCCTTGCCATCCTTCTCCTTTTTCTTTCCGAGATAAATGATTGTACTTGCTGCATACTTGAGTCCCGAACCTCCTCCCATTTCCTTAGTTGGAACATAAGCTCCGATGACATCATACGTGTGATTTGTGACAATGAGTGGGACATTCGCTTGGCCAAGTTTGAGAGTTAACATTCTAAATGCACCTTTCACCAATTGAGATTTAGTCATGTCACGAACTTGTTTATCATCAAGTGCGTCTCTAATCTCTTTTTCGGTGGAAAGCATTCCCAAAGAGTCTAACACAAACATACAAGGTTTGCGTTCATCTGTGGGGGTCTTAAGATATATATCAACTGCTCTAAGTGCCTTAGTTCTAAACTCTTCAATTGTTACTACATTCACTACAACTAGTCTATCTAAGTCAATCCCACGAGACTCCAGTAATGGTTTATTGACAGCAGCCTCAGTATCGAAATAGAGACAGTAACCATCAGGATTACTATCCAAAAAATTCTTGACAACTGCGAGGGAGAAGTAAGTTTTGCCTGTGCTAGACTCACCAGCGATGGCAGTAATCTTATTACTAGATACACCACCATAAATGGAACCGCTAACCAGTCCATTAAAGATGAACGAACCTGTGTCGATGTATCTTTCTGTTCCGTCGATGTCTTTGGCGAGTTGGGTGTAGTCATCACCTATCTCCTTTACAATTTCTTTAAGAAAGTCCATATCAAATACCTAATAATTTACGTTGCCTGTCAAAATACCCTTTAAGGATCCACGAACTACTATTCATTTTATCATCTCCACCTATACCAAATTCAAATTGTACTCTTGAATCGTCACCATACTTAACAGTCTCAGGAGTATTATCTTTACCCCTATCTCCACCATTACAAAAGACAACTTTCTCTGCAATATCTAAACATCTAGAAATACCTCCACAAGAAGAATCATCACTATCATCATATGATATTACAGCATCAACCATATCCAAATGTCTTATAATCTCAGCACGTTCTTTCCATGATTGAAAGTACTGTCCCTTTTTACGAGTCAGCCATTCTTCAGTGTTAAGACCTACTACCAAATAACCTGAGAGATCTTTTGCTCTCTCAAAGTATGATATATGACCACTGTGGATTGGATCAAATCCACCAGTAACAAGACTCACTTTTTCAAAAAACATAATTCACCTTGGATTTGATAATTGTCTAGCCCATTCAATTGCCATTTCTCTTATCTCCATCAACTCATTGTAGCATTTTTGATTATGAGCACAAGCACGTAAAGCATTATCTGGTTTATGTAATGATTCTATGAAAAGAGATCTACCTCTGTCCCATTTCTCTCTTTGAGTTTCTTCTCCTACTGAGTTTTGATCTTTCATCCAAAAAATGATTCTAGGTTTACAGTTTTCTCAACGTTCCATCCAATAGCATCAAGGATTACCTTTACAGGTTCAAGAAATGCCTTCTCAAATTGTAAGTCATAATCAATGTACTTGTCAAGACCGAGTTCTACTGGAAAGTCTGAAATAAAAGAAATCACATTTTCTCTAATAGGGTTTGGTTTCTTAAGATAACAGAATTTTATCTTCTCTCCATTATTGATAATGGAATATTTATTGTCCAGTTTCTTCTCTTTTATATAGTGGTTATAAAGCAATGCTCCCCTTGCATGAATAGGAGTTCCTTTTCCATAAATGGTAGCAGGAGATTTATGCTTGTTTACATCAGATACTGTTCTTGGAAATGCAATATCTTCCGGTGGAAGTTTTCTAAACTCCTCTCTAGACTTTTCAATAAACTTAATTACATCATCCTCAGTTCCACTCATAACCAATTTAAGAGCATCTTTAATAGCCTGACGACAAGGTGCAGGGGTTGAAGACTTAACTGCTTCAATACCCATCATCTTTAACTTAGGATCTTCATATCTAACTCCTTCACTATCCCATACATTTAAAATATATCTTTTCTTAGCAGTCCATATACCCCTATCAGCGATGTTCTCCCTCTTCATAAACATCTTCTGATCATAAGCATTTACATAATTCGCCAATTCTTCATAGGATTTATCAATAAAGGGTTCCAACTTATCTTGGCAAATCTGATCGAGAATTGATACAATTTTAGCCTTATCATCACTCTTGTTATTAAAAAACTTATCCACAAGTGGTCCGAAATTGATGTATATTGAATCAGTATCTGATGCCACCACATAGTCTACATCCTCTGTGTTTAACAATTTATTTAGATATCCATTCATTCTGTTCTCAATCCATCTAATTGAGACTTGTCCTGAGAGGGTTATAGCTTCTGCATTTGCTAACTTATAATACCTGAAGTACTGATTGCCGATAGCACCATAAGCACTGTTAAGAGAAATCTTCTTTGCCATTTGGATGTTGTTACACCTGGCAATCTCTTTTTCAAGAGCAACCGTGGGTGTCTTCTCATACTCCTGCTTCGCTGCGAGCATCCTCTTCTTAAATATAACACGTTCTGCATACATCTTCTCCATTAATTCTGGAAGGAATCCCTTCACATCTTTTCTATACTGTGCTCCATTAGCACAAGTAGCATACTCACCATCAATCTTTACATCCTTATTTAAGAGCCCTTCAACGCTGGCGCTACTATGTCTAGTCTCCCTGAGGGTCTCGGGACTGATATTATATTGCATAATAAGATGAGGATACAAGCTATTAAGGTCAAAAGAGACAACCCAATCATAGCGTCCTGGTTTCGGTTCTTTGACATAAGCTCCTGCGAATTTTTCGTTTTTATCACTACGGTCTTTTGGAGGAATAACTATATTCCTCTTCTTTAGATAATTATATATGATTGTATCCCATGTGCGCACTTGAAACATGATATCCTGATAATTAACCTTAGCATCATATGCCATAGTTAATGCCAGTTCAATTAATTTCATCTTGTCTTCCAGACGGTCAACAAGTTCCACGTCAATGATGTTGTAATCTACAAACTTCTTCCAGTTCCCACGATAAAAATCCTTAAAGGTATCAAACTCAGAGTGATCTAATTTCTTCTGTCCTAGTTCTACACCAGCAATATAATCCAATCTATAAGATTCTTGTGCTTTATAAGTAAACTTCTTATATAACTCTAGATAATCTAGAGTAGTCATTCCAGCAATATCATATACATTAAATCTTCTACCATTAATATAAATCTCATCCTGAGATACTAATCCCCAAGGTGACATCAATTTTAATTTCTTATCACCCATAATTCTGCTTATGCGTCCACATAAGTATGGGATATCATAAAGCCTTACATTCCATCCAGTGATAACGTCTGGAGGATTCTTAGACCAATGATATAAAAATGAGTTGAGCATTTCAATCTCATCCTCAAAATGATAATAGGTTACATTATCTTTAGTGGGGGTATAAGGTTTCCTTCCCCATGTAGTAATCTTCTTAGTAGAATAATCCTGAATAGAGATGGTTAACATCTCTTCAGCACAAGCTTCTGGATCTGGAAAACCTTGCTCTGCTTGCACCTCAATATCCATTGTCACAAGATTGATATGCTTGATATCAAATTTCACTTCATCTTGAGGATACTTATCAGAAATATATTGAAAAACATACCTATCATTACCATATATTTTAAATCCTTCTACACCATCATACTTTTTCCTAAATTCTCTACAATCACGGACTGAACCAGGCTGAATAGGTTCAACACATTCACCCTCTAAAGTTCTATATTGAGTTTTCTTATTTGACTTTACAAAAAGAGTAGGGGAATATTCTTCTTTATAAATCTCCCTCTTCCCATTCACAACTTCACGCACCAGAAAATTGTTTCCAATCATCTGAACATTAGTGTAGAATCTCATTCCTCTAATACATCCTCATACTTTTGTTTTAGTTTACTATTAGGTTCCACCAATGTCAAAATTTTATCAGATGAAATCATAAAAGTGTTTTGAGTGGTTACATCTAATAACCAAGGAGATAGTGTACCATCATCTTCAATAAAAAATGGTTCAGTTAATTTGCAGTCAGGTTCTCCAAGCTCACTCTGAACTTCCTCTATCTGACTCAGAATCTTCTTTTGATCCAGAAGAACTATTATTTTTAGATTTTCTGTTTTCATAAGTCTTTAATGCTTTTTTGTACATCTCCATTAATTTATCTTGCGGTTCTACTATACTAATTACCCAATCAGCAACCACAGGAATATTTTCATCCTTACTCAGAGGCAACCAAGGTAATAGTTTAATAGAAACTGGTTGACGACCATTCTCTTGTTTAGAATCTACTTGTATATCTGGAGTAGTAAGACTAGCCCTACATGGATGTCTAAAGAAATACCCAACTACTTGTCCATCACCATCTGATCCTGACATCATTTCAGTCATATCAGAAATGACTTCTTCTCCAGATTTTAATAATGCTAATTTAATAGTCATAACCTATTTACCTTTTCTTGAAGAGATTCTGGTAATGTATCCAAAACTCCTCTTAAAAATTCTATTTCTTCTGGTACTAATGTAAGTCCTCTATTCTTAGTATATGTTTCAATTGGTGGTCTATAATTACTACCAACTGCTGGATATGGATCTGCCATGATTTTTATTTACCTTTTTATATTATAGCATGAAAAAAGGGGTGATGTCCACCCCTAGATATTTACAACCAGTCCTTTCTGTTGTGATGTTCTGGTACAACTTTACCAAGTTTAATAGTAAGAAGTCCATCTTGAAAATCAACAGACTTAATCTCTACATCATCTGTAATAGTCCAAGATCTTTCAAATGATCTTTGAGCAAGTCCTCTATGAAGAAATTGATCTTTATCTTCTTCTTTGCCCTCTTTCTGTCCCTCAACAAAGAGTTTTCCATATTCAGTATAGACCTTAATCTCTTTCTTCTTAAATCCAGCCAGAGCAATTTCTAATCTAGACTCTACATTGTTTACATGAATGAGATTATAAGGTGGATATGCTTCTTGAGTGACGTTAAAAAAATCATCAAAAACAGTATCTAATCCTATACTATTTTTACTGATTCTTTCCATTAGCTGTGGAAGATCCGCAGCACGATATCTTTGAAGGTTTCCCATCTTTTTAGCTCCTTTACTAAGCGAGTTTGTTATTGTGTGGACCCTTTCGGCATCCATTATTATTTAACCACGAACTCACCTAAAATGGTAGTCGGAAACCTCTACTCTACTGTTGTGTTTCCTCTACCTTTCCTTTTTTACCTATATTATACTTCTGTTCTAATGTCCATAAGCTCTTATCCTTATAAGGAAGAACTTTAATCTGATTAAGAGGAGCAATATCTTGGATATCATCTTCCTTTACAACACTTATCAGACCCCAATCAGCAAGGAGACGAGTAATACGATTCCTACGCTGAACGTCGTTAACAGTAAGGTTAGCGAATTTACCATCTAAAGCAAATAACTCCTTAAAATGTACTATGTAATATTTACCTTGCTTATGTAAAATATGGCAACTTTGATAAAGTTTTTTTTCTTTTCTTGATGCTACACCAATTCTTGTGAGAGTTTCTCTTACTTTCAAAAAATCATCTGGTTCACTCAATCTGACCTCAATCATTTTATCTTGAGACCAGTTGACCTGGGGTTCAACAGTTTGTGTCATTTTTTACCACCAATTTCAAGTCGTTGTTTAATAAATTCGATCTGCTCTTTTGATAGAATTTTTAAGACCTGAAATGCCTTTTCATTACTATAGCCATAGTATTGTTTGACTGATTCTAAGTCTTCAACTTTATCCTTTCGCAGCCAAGGAGAGAATCTCTTCTTTTTCCTCAATGTATTTAGATAAAAAGTATATTGCATGTCCCTATCTAAGAAATGGTTTTTATTCATTTCGTTCGCAAAGAGAATACAATCTAAATGACCAGACAAACAACGATTGATAACATAAGGAGCATAGTCCTTTATCATATCTGGATCTTCATCAGTTAAATTAGTCTTAGTAAAATTAATAGAATTCAACCACTCCTTTAATTCAACCTTCATATACCCATTCCTCTCCTTGTTCTTCTACTATTATAGCATTATCTTCTGCCATTGCTTCAACCATTTCTGATGATAAATGAGAAGTAGACTTTGTATCATAACTCAATGACCAAGGATCATAAGCCACGTTTTCATTTCTAATTAAATTACTATACTTAGGATTAGAGTTGGCAAAGTCTTGTTCGTTCTTAGTTGTATAATGGCAAACAATAGGATTAAAATGTTCTTGATGCTTTTTCTCTATCCATCCTTGAGTAACATCCTGAACAGCAAACAACTTACTTGATGCTCCCAATCTACTCAGAATAGCCCACATTACATATTCATCCACTATTCTCCTATTTGGAATTGGAGTAGGAATTTCATTGTTAGCAAGTTGATTCATAATATGAATCATATCATCTAAAGAATCAGCAATCCCTCTATGAATATTATTTCTAAGTAATAAAACTCCCATACAGAATTTGTACATGGGAACTTTACCACCAAGATCTGTAATACCTTTATCTACTAAATCTAATTGTTTTCTTATATTTCCGCTTCCACCAGTATTGGGATCATGTCTAAATCCAAACTCTTCCCTTCCATAAACATCAGCAGTATTATAAGTATCAAAAACATATTGAACATCATCATAAAAAATAACATCAGAATCTACATAAAGAATATTACAATCTTCTTCATAGAAATGCTTTAAATTACACCACCTATGAAGAAAAAGATGTCCATGAGTTTTAGCATTAGCATCATGATCAAAACCTTCTGCTAATGGTAGAACCCTTACAGAGTACTTAGTACTGAAATAAGGGGGAATAAAAGAAGGATTATCACAAAACAAATAAACAGGTATTTCATTATTAAACTCCCTTAATGATCTAAGACTATGTTCAAAACGTTTAATCTCATGAGTGTTAATTTCCTCCTGAGGATTCATTTTATATGAATAAAAAACTATGTCAGTCATGCTGCTATCCTATCATCAAGAACATAATTTAAAAGTAAAAGTTCTTTTCTATCTTTCTGTTCTCTCATATAATCACCAACAGATCTCATAGTATAAGTTAAGTCAAATTCCACAGCAGCCCAATCTTTAAATCTATCTTTTATTAACTGATTTGAATTATAACTAAGTGCTATGTCATCATCATAATTCATACAATCTAAAGCAAACTTATCATGATCAAATCCTTTATGCATAGAACCAGACTTTCCATATAGATTATCCTTTATATCATAAGGAGGATCAAGATAATAAAAGACCTTCTTATCTTCTTTCATTTTTTCCATAATATAATCATATGAATAATTACTAATATGCCAATTGGAAATTATTTCCTGATAACCTGGTAACTTTTCTATTCCCCTATAAGAGAAATTACTAATAGAAGCTTGTCTTGAAAAAGAAGAGGATTCAGTAAGACCACTAAAACTACACTTGTTAATAACATAAAATGCTACTGCTCTATTAAAAGGAGGAATATCCTTATCATTGATCTGTTCCTTATACTTGTTAAAAATATCTCTTGCTAAATTTGGATCATTATTTTGAGTTTTAACGTCCACCAAAGTATCCATTAAATCTCCACCAAACATCTGAACTTGTTGCCAGAAATTTACTAAAGGTTCATAAAGATCATTAACCCATATTTTTAAATGAGGGAACTTCTTTGCCACATAAATGGCAACACTTCCTCCCCCAAGAAAAGGTTCACGAAATTCATCATACTCCCTCAAATCTGGAAAGTATGATTCTATTTTAGGAGCTGCTCTGGATTTACCTCCAGGATATCTCAAAGGTGTTTTGTAAGACTTCATTACCAATCTGGATAATAAGATATGTTAGAAATATATTGATAGATTAAACTCCATCCAAACTCAAAAGTTTCTCCATTTTCATCTTGAAGATAAAAAGGAATATCTGGATGAAGCATCTTGGCACGATAATAATGATTGACCACATTAATGTCATCATCAATCCACCTTTCCTTTTCTAATACACTATCCTCCATCAATATCACATCCAATCATAGAACCTGCAACAATCCCTGTAGGAATTGCCCACCATCTACCATCTCCTCTTGATATAGCAGCAGCAATTCCACCTCCTAAAAGACCACCAGCAATCTTACCATCACTACAATCATTAGTATCATACTCTTCATAAGTTCTGGTTACCTTTGATTTTCTTGGTTCAGTTGAGGTATGGTGTCTATTACAAGGGAACTCAATAGTTTCTTTCCAAGATTTTACATAACCAGGATTATCGTATGTTCCTGGAACATATTCTTCTCTATACTCTTCTCTAAAACAAGTCTTACTTGAGGAATAACCTGCTTGATACTCATCAGCCAATACTGATACTGGAGTGAGTGCCATCAATGCTGCAACAGCAAATTTAAAGGAATTGGTAACCATCGCTATCTCTTTTGTAAGGTTCTTTTTCTACTTCTATTATAAGGGTATCGAGCACCCTATGGAAAGCTTCTGACATAAATCTATACCCAGTACCCACATAGATCTGTCCTGCCACCACAGCAACAGTAGCAGTTCCCCAGAATATGTAATACCATCTGGATTTAACCTGATGCCTTTGCTTTTTTGTTAATTTACTTTTCATCATGATTTATTGGGGTCAGCTAAAAATACAAATACAAACCAAAGAAAGAATGCTACTGAAGCAATTACAACAAGGTTTAAAAGCATGGTGTTCTCCTACTTGAACTCACATTCTACCATAATCTCTGTCAGACATGCAAGCATATTTATTTCTTGATCCGCCACAAACGCAGACTGGTATTGATACTTAGCAATAATAAGCACAGCAGCAGCAATACCAGGACCATCCAGGGATGCATAACAACCATCATAAATGCGCCTAAGAAGTACAGCAGGATCATTGTCCAAATTATTGACACACCATTTACGTACTTCTTGAAAGTTCTTTTCTTTGAGATTTTTAAAGAGATCATCAGTCTTTACATCACTAAAAGTTGCCAGTATACCAGTATCTATCTTACCACTAACAGAGTATCTTTGACACTCGTTTAAGACCCTCCTCCAATCTGGAAAGTGTTTTTGAATAAGTTCGATGAGAACTTTCTTTTCAGCTTGAACCCGTTCACTGTCCAAGATCCCGTTAAGTCTGTTAAAGAATTCAACAGCAATCTCCTGTTTCTCTTTTCCTTTAATAGAAAAGTCAACCACAGCACACCTGGAATGGAGGGGTTCAATGATTTTATTCTTATAATTGCAGGTGAATATGAATCTGCAGTTGCCAGCAAATTCCTCAATCGACG
>VTLG01001343.1_pt1 | contig 13439 bp, 30 predicted proteins | sample 4694571 | NCBI WGS metagenome assembly VTLG01 (sample SAMN12604809, study PRJNA352737) | marine metagenome | biome: ENVO:00000447; feature: ENVO:00000209|ENVO:00000569|ENVO:01000036; material: ENVO:00002151; isolation source: viral sequences binned using virsorter ...
AATCAACACCAATGTCGAGTAGTTTCTGCATTCCTGAACGGACAAGAGCAGTTGTGAATGTGTTATCTGCGGACAGAGTAACATCGTTTGCAGTAGCAGATTGAATTATATCAACTGCCAAATAATTTTCCACCTTTTTCGCAAGGCCATAGCCCATAGATCTTGCATAGAGAGAAAATAGGTCGTATGAACTTTGCACACGAACAATATCGTCAATCCTCTTTGCTTCATAGGCGTGTTGGTCTATTGAAATTGAGGCTTCGCCATCAGTATTAGCTGAATAAGTTACGGCAGTTCCTGCTGATTTTGCAGCAGCAGTTTCCTCTGAAACTCGAGGGACATGAACAGTATCACCAGAAACAAGATCAGATACATTCGTCACTTGGTTTCTTATACGGAAAGCCCTTTCAGCATAATCAAGAATAGCATCTTTCCACACTTCGGGGATAAATTTCGCCGCGGTTGTGGGAGTTACGTTAGCCATTTAAGACTCCTTAATTATTTTTCCTCATAATATCAGCAAAGTGTTTCTTTCTTTCGCTTGGGGGTAACTTAGACCATTCCAAACTTTTTCCACCTGAAACACCTCCACCACTATTATCAACCTGAGGAACTTTGTTTGTAAATTCAGTTTTCATTTCTTCCAGGGTTTCAGAATCTAACTTTGAAATCTTTTCTCTGAGGCTTTCAGGGAATGATTCCAACAACCTGTCTTTTCTTGATTGCTCTATTGAATAGAACTTCTCAGCGTCGGCTTTAAAATTATCACGATCAGCTTTGGCTTCTTCATAAAGAGATCTATATTCTTCCCTTTCTTCAGCTTCCTTAACTTCTCTTTCTTTAATTTTAGATTCCAATTCTGATACTTTAGATTCAAGATTTTTCTTGGTTTCATTAAGTTCTTTAAAACGATATCCTGGAACACTATAATCTTCAGTTTTCTCGTTACTTGATACGGATTCAGTTTTTACGTCTTGATTAGCGACTTGCTCATTTTTAACGTCAATGGCTTTGACTTCTTTTTCAGACATTTATTTCCTCTTTTGTGAGTTTCATATTGTTATTGTTATCCGACCAGAGGCCTGGTCAAAATTCTTTTTTAATTTTTTGCCAATATTATTATCAATGATTTTTTCAATAGCTTTTACAATTTTTGTTGTAAATAAATTATATTTTTTCTTCCCCCAACCAGCAGCAACATTCGCTGCTTCTTTATTAGAAAACCCCACCACCTGTTTAACCTTATTTGATTCGCTTGGTATTCTCATATAACTATCTAAAGTTGTACCATCAAAAGTTAGGTCAATATATCCTGTTTGTTTAGAAGCGTAACCGAATTTCTTTTTATACGCTGCGTAGCTTGGGGAATACTTGCCTTTGATAGCTTTTTTATTCCTTACCTGATCTATAACTTCATTGGCTGAAGCGTCTGCAAGGTCTTCAAATGTTTCTAATTTAATATCAACAATTTTGTTTAATGGTTTTATCTTTGCCATTATAAACTCGTTCTTTGAGTTAGATCTCGTTTGTCAAACTGCTTTTCAATTATATTCTCCTTGTACATTTCTTTGCTTGTATATCTTCTAAACTGATGTCGGCAATTAAAATGTCCTCCGTTTAAAAATGTTCCAGGAAAATTATTGTCAATTTGTTTTAATGTCATTGGCCCAGCTGCTAAAATTTGCAAACATATATCTGATGTCCTGCTATCTACTGGGCCAGTAAAAACATACATTAAATTATCTGGAGCATTTCTTGCCATTTGTTTAATTACTGATCTATTAAACTTTGCTATTGAATCAGTATAAAGAGATTTGGCTTGAGTTGGCGATAAAACACCAAGTTGCCCTTTAGTTAAAGCATCTACAAAAGCTTCTCTTGGCAGACCATTAATAACTGATTCTGTAAATAAACTTTTCATGTGAACATAAGTATCATTAAATTTTGATCTATAAATATTTAAATCGCTTTCGACTAAAGCCCTCAATACAGTTTCATCTACATCAGCAAACCCATCCATATTTCTTAATGCGTCTAAATATGACAATGCAACATTATCCAATTCTTTATTAAATCCAAGCTCATTTTCAAATAAATTTTTAAAGTCAATATTGCCTATTGCTGATAATAACTCATTTGTTGCAGCATTAGAATCAACTGTTCTTTGGTACAAATTAGCAATCTTATATAATGCTGCTTCGTATTTATTTGCAAATGTATCTGAACTATATGCCATTATTCACCCAATAAGCTACCTAATGTTGCTGGTGCTTCTGGCTGCTCAGGAACTATCTCGGCAACCATTTCATCTAATTCTTCATCGCTTAAATCTGGATTATATTTCCTCAACCAATCTTTAGTTGTTGATAAATTGTTATCCCATTCCCAAGCCCATTGCTCTCTTTCTTCTTGAGCAGTTAAAGGGAATCTTGGTTCACTAAAATCAACACTATATTCATCAGGCACTTTAATATTATGTGCATCTAAAATAACCCTATCAACTTCAAATCTTTTATTTTCTACCCCTCGCCATATCATTTGATAATCTGACATAACAGCTTCGGTTAGATCTATTTCAGCCATCTTTAAAGCCTCGCCACTTACAAAGGCCTCACGACCTACTGACCATTTAACTTTAAGATTATTATTGTAAGCAACCGAATCAACATAGAACCTAACTGCGTTGATGTAAGAATCAATATTTCCTCCAGGGCTAACAAATTGAAATGATGCACCTTCTGGCAGGACCATCGGCTTATCCACTCCCAAAGAAACTTGATTTGCATTATCTATTCCTGAAATAACTGGCTGACCTAAAGCTTGTAATCTCATAGCCAAGCCTAATTCGGTCATCAAAAGATTAATCATTAAATTAGCATTTATAATATCGCTTGCTCCGTTGCGAATAAAATCAGTTGTATAAGGGTGCCTGTGGCAGACAGTAAAAGGTAAAATTCCATAGGGATTAATATTGTCCTCATTTACTGATTCAATCGTTCCGTTTTGATGTACTAAAAAATGTTCATCAGCAGACCAATAAGCATATACAACTTCATTTTCCCTTGACTGGCCATGATTATAAATTGGATAAACATAAGCGAAAGGTTTTCTTGCTCTTGATTCAAATATAGGTTCAAATTCAATTATCTGGTCGTATTCAAGAACATTTGATTCTTCATTAAACCTGCTGCGAATTAAATGCGAACCCAATAAATAAGTTAAGCGTTCAGCAGTCAGCATTGCTTGATCTAAGTTTTTCACATTCTCTAAATACTTTTCATTAGTCCGAACTGGTGGGGTTTTATATCCAATAGCCCTGGCATTTACTAATTTAGATGTAATGTTTTGCACAATTAATGGAACTTCTAAAGACTTTATTGGGAAATATTTACCCAAGTCTGTTTCCATTTCTCCTTGCATTCCCTCATAATAAGATAATGATCTATATCTTTCCTCTATACTGTCAGTTGTAATGTCGGATAAAAAATCTTTTAATCCACTTCTTACAAAATCTTTTGATTCTACTATCATAGTTCTTTTACCATTGTATTGATGTTGCTATCCTTTGAACTATGGGCCATTTATATTCTATTAAATAACTGCAGGCATCAAGGCTGTGAGTCAATTCAATATTTGCCTTGTCAATGCCTCCTTTTCTATCTCGCTGAACTTGTTCTAAATCTTTTATTAAATATGTGCATTTAGGATCTATGGTCATTTTTATTTTACCATTAGCATCTTTTAATTTTCTATTAAGAGCATTTAATCTATCTCTGTGGCTTGGGTGGGCTTTCCTTGCGTAAACTGAATATCCATAATCTTTTAATATTTGATGATCAGACCTATGTGAGGTGGTAGACCTGGCTGAACCTGCAGGATCTGGATAGCATTCTTTTGCTTTCGGCCATTTCTCTTTCATTTCTTTGCATATCATTTCTGTTGAACTATTATGTTGCCTTATTTCATCTACATAATGAACAGTACCGTCTCCATAAATATTAGCCAAAACTGCACTCATATAATCCACGTTAAAATCTAACCCGATTACCCAATACGAACTGCTTTCATCTGCTATTTTAATATGTTCATCTCTATTAAAAGCCCATGCTGCACGATTTGCAGCTGTTTCAAAACTTGCCATAAACTCTTGGCGATAAGCTCTTTCGTCTAAATTGCTTTTCGCAAGATCTAATTCTTTTTCACTAACGAAGCCGCCTTCGATTGTTTTAAACTGCCACGACTTCCATTGTGAATCTTCTCCTTGTCCTTTTAAAAAATAATCATAAAAATTATTATTGCTAAATCCGTCTGGAGTTCCGATCAATAATGCATTTCCTTGCGTAGTTGTAAGCATCGGATATATAACTTCTTCAAATACTCCAGATTTTTGATAAGCATATTCATCTAATACGCACCTGTTCAATTCTGCACCTCTAAGACTATCACTCGCATCTGAGCCCTTAATCGCAATCGTAGCACCTGACCGAGTACAACTCAGCTCCGTTTCGTTGATTTTCCAATCTGGCTGCTTTCTGATAATTGACTTCAGCGTTGGCCATACTGTTAGTTTGCCTTGACGATAAGTTGGACTGATATACCAACGATTTTCGCCCTGCAACATTTCCCCCTTTAAAAGAAACATTAATCCCAGCACCGACTTTCCGAATCTTCGCCCTGCCGTGATTACTTTGAACCTCGCAGGATGGCTTAATATCTTTCTCCTCTCTTTTGTTAAAATCAGCTCCATCCATTTATCTTTATCTTTATCCTTACTTTATCTTTATCTTTATCTTTATGAGCTTATAAGAAGCTTATAAGACCCTTATTTTTCATCTAAAGTATCATCATCAAAGTCTAAAACTCTTATTGGTTTTACTTCTTCAGTAATGATATATTCAGTTGATTTACCTTCTGTGCGATCTAAGACTTCTTTAATAGCGTTCAAATTTCCTCTATTAGCCATACTAACTAATTTATCCAAAAGCTTTTCCCGTTTAGTCTTTTCATCAACTTCAGTATCAAGAATCTTATTTAAAATATCTCTTGCTGCGTTTCTTCTTCCGTTAGGATTTGACACTTCACCCTTTTTAAATCTATTGCCAAGCTTATTCCCTTTAGCAAATTGTCCGTTTGTTTTATGATCCACGTTTATTTAGCGTTTATTCTTCAATTAAAACAATACCAACACTTACAGGCTTTTGTATCATATCTACCAATTTTTTTACTTTCTCCTGCTCTACCTCAAAAGTATCTAATTCAATTCTCCAATTATGAGAAATCTTCAGGTTTTTTAAGCCTACCAATTCACAATTTAATGCTATCGCTTTTTCTTTTTCGATTTCCCAGCACCTTTTTTCTTCGGTCTCCCAACCTTCTTTCCGTAAGTTCCTTTTCCTTTAGGCATCTTTTTTAGTTTTCTTTGCTGCTTTTACAGGCTTTCCATCAGCATCGCAAACTGTACAGCCATCTTTTTTATAAGCTTCCATTTGTTCTTTAGATGGGTTTTCTTTACCAAATACTGAGCCATCTTTTCTTTTAAAATAAACCACGATGATCCCTTTCTTTTTCTTTTTCTACATATTTTTTATACTGATTAGCAGTTCGCCCTTGACTTTTTAGCTTTATATTTAACAATCTTTTTTTGCGTTTCCGCATTTTCGCTGCCTTATTAGGCATTTAAAATAAACCGTCAGATGCAGATTTTTCTAATTCTGCTTCAATAGGTCTTTCTCCAGCCATTACAATTCTTGGCGAACTTAATAAAGGTTTGAAATCTTGAACCCTGTCGCACCAATCGCAAGCATAAGTTGAAGGTTTATCTCCAGGCTGAAAAAACAGCTCTTGGATGTGGCCACATTTAGAGCATTTTACATCATGCAAAGGCATTATTTTTTCTGTCTTTCGTGCTTTTTTATCATTACTTTTTCACGAGTAAGGTATAAATACCCCTCATATATAAAGCAAAAAGTAAACTATTTACAATATAGAATCTGCTAAAGCCCTATCACCACGCAACTTACAGCGTTTCCAAGCCATCTTGACTGAGCCTTCAGATTTATTTAATAATTTAGAGATCTCTTTAAATTTACATTTTCTAATTTGGCGATGATAAAAAACTTTTTGTTCATATTCAGTCATAAAAAAAGCCATTGAAAAGCCTAAATTTAAAAATTTAAGATTGTCAATAGCTCTTTGCAATTTGTCTTGAGTGTAATATTCTTGCTCTTGATCGTCTGAATGTCCGCACATCGGGCAAGGGGTGTGGCTTGGTTCCATGTTTTATTTCTTTCAGGTTATGTGTTTTTCATTCTATATTTCTCATTCTATACTTTTCGTTTATTATTTTTGGAACAGCATTATCCCATTTTATTGTATGGTGTATTCTTGTGTGGTTACTTTTTAAAAGTGCCACTTTTATGCAAGAAGGATTATACATTAAAGAGAAAAATGATTTAGTATAAGTTCCACTATCTAAATAAGCGTCAGTAAGCCCTCCTTTTTCTGCCTGTGTTTGTAATTGAATGATTGCAACATTGCAAAGCGTTAAAAACAATTTTCCCTTGCTTCCTAAATTAACATAAGTAGTAACATCTTCATTTAATCTTCCCATGAATTTAAAAGGTCTGTTTGTGCTGCATAAAAAAGAGTTCATGCTTTTCCGTTTGCTAAATCTATAGCAGCCATGACCATTATCAATGCCGCCTATAAAATCTCCTCCTTGAGCAAAGGCGATTGTAACAGCATCTATGCTTTTAAAATATTCCAAAGTATCTCTAAAAAGCATATCTAAATTATCAACATTTGTATTTACAGCTTTTCCATCTATTAATAATTTATAATTTATAGATGAATAATCATCGCACATAATGTAAAAATATTCTATATTATTTTCTTTTGCTAACTTAAAGATTGTATTTACTGCAAACAGCGTACTTCTTAAATCGCCTGTATTATCTCCACTATCAGCTTCTAAAGCTGCTTTTTTCTTATCAAATACAAGCATTTCTTTTCCGTATTTTTTCTTGTATTCATTTATTTTTAAGTCTTGATCATCTCCGACAAGGAATATTTTTCCTGTATAATTTTGTTTCCTTAAAGTGTGATAAGTCCACATTTTGTCTGGCCTTCCATAGACCATTATAAAAACAGCGAAGTTATTCATTGTGTTCTAAATATTGCTGGGCTACTTTACTACTTAGCTCTATATATCCAAGCTCTATCGCCTGCTCAAAGTCAATAATAATAAGAGCAGATTTTTCCATCAATCTTTGCATCTCTAAAGAAGCATGAGCATAATAATCTGCAATTTTAGAATAGTAAAAAACATTATGCCTTCTTGCAGCTTGTATTAAAAAAGACTTTTCTTCTGCTGTTACATTAGAATTAATAATTTCATCTATAAGCCGATCAGATTTTGAATGATCTAATAATTCTAATAAGTCAGGACACCTGTTTTTCGGTGCATATAAAGGAGATCCGACACCCTTTGTATATCTATTATTATCGTCTTTAACAGGTTCATCGCCAAACATACTAAATTGCTTCATGGCTTTTCCTCCTAATGTAGTTAATTAAAACGGCAATTCGTCATCATCAGAATCTGGTGCAGCAGCTTTAGTATTGCCATCTTTTGAATTATAATTTGAATCTGGCTGCCAAGTGTCTTGATAAACATAATGAGTAACCCCTTTGTCCGAAGGTTCTCGCCTTCTTGCAATAATAAGATTAGCCCAATCGCTATCAGACCTATCTTTAATATCTGATAGCTGCCTAATTAACTCTGATATTGCAATACTGACTTTTAACTGTTTTCCTCCATTATCAAATACTTTTTCTTTTATTATTATTCCGTTTACGTACTTTTTTTCTTCTGGCATATTCTCTCCTTAACTCTGTTATTAATTGATTCAATTCCCAAACGTCTAAATCATTCAACTTTCTTTTGGTTCCGAACATCTCTCTCTTTATATCCAACACAAAATCTACTGATAGGTATGCTTGTGCGGCTCCCACGATCCCAAGTAAAAAATACTTTCTCTCCGTCCAATTTTCTGCAAATTGCACATTTTTCTTTTTCTTTTCCATATCTGGGGAAATCTTTATAATTAAATTGGTTATATTTTCTATGCCCTAAACAATAAATCTGATAGACTCTATCACATTTGGGGCAGATTCTTATTTCTCTGTCGGCATTTTTTTCAGCACTTTTATTATAATTGCTATATCTTATGCCATTTTGATTATCTAAGCCATAATAAATCAATTCAAAGTAGTTTAAATGATCGTGCCTGTGAGCCATCAACCCAACTCATTCTTAAATAAGTTTTCAAATTCATCATCAATATCCATATTAGTGGTTTTAATTGGAGAACCTGTCAATATCATTGTTTCTTGTTCAGAAATATCAACCCACTCTACCTGTTCTACATACAACTTTTTTAATAACCACTCTACCTCTTTAATTGGATAATCACTTTGTTCTACAATCCACTCTGCTACAATTTCTATTTTCTTTTCTAATGTCAAATCAGCCATTGCTTGGTCTTTTTATAAGATTATAAGTAATCGCATCAACAACTCCAAATTCCTTACATTTAGGGCATCTTGAATTATTAATCATTCCAGATTTTTGCTTAAATGAATGGTCGCATTCCGTACAAATAACATCTACACTTCTTAACACTTTTTTAGGTTCTATCGTAGCTTTTCCAAAACTGTCATTCCTTAACCAGTTTTTAAATCCAGCATTATAATTTTTGTATGCCTTACCATTCGCTGCTAAATAATCTACAAATTTATCGTATTCTAATTTAACATTTACAGTGGGGAATTCAGCCTGAAGTTCCTCTAAATTGTTTTTTATTTCTTCTAATTGTTCGCTTTTGCCCTTGGCTTTAACTTTTACTTTAACTTGCTTTTTATCTTTTACTTTAGATTTATTCCCTTCTAAGCGGCTTCTATGGTGCTTATTAGGGTCTAATAAATTATATTTATTTAAAATATTAATAACTGATAAATGGGCCCTATTATTCTCGTTTAATTCTCCATATTGATATTCTACAAATTTAGGAATAAACCATTTGTCAGCTTTAAAAGTAACGATCTTGCGATTAAAAACTTTTAAAACTTCTTCTTCTGTATATTCTAAACCTATATGAAAAGACGCTGATTCAATATCTGCATCAAACACTCCAGCATGATCGCAATTATCTAATAAATAGAACCAAAATAATTTGTATTTAGGATCTAATTGCCTAATCCATTTTTTCTTCCATTTCCCTGTATCTGTAAATCTTTTAGCCATGCTAAGTTCCTAAAATCTCATTTTCTGCAATTAAAATAATAAGGTTTTGCTCCTCTACTGTTAGATCTTCAAACTTCTTTTGATAGTGTTCTAAGGATAATTCTTCTGCTCGGTTTGAAATTTGATCAGCTATTTCCATTTTAAATCCTCCATAAAATAGTTAAAAGTAAGATATAAATTAATAATTTTTAACCAATTTTTTTAGCCCTTTTATTTAAAATTCTTGTCAAAATTTGATTTTTCAACTGCCCCAAGCAAGCACTTAACTGACTCCATTCCAATGCAATGATCGTAAGTTGGAAAAAAATATTGCCAAGTTCCTCCATTCATTTTTATATAATAACAAAAACACATCGCAAATTTTCCAGTTGATTTTTTGAATAATATAGTTGCTGTAGACTCGCTTAAAGGCTCGATTTTTACTACGCTAAAAGTTTCGTTGTTAAAGTTAAATTCACGGCTTGTATCGCTAAAATACGCAGCAATATCATCAGCCTTGTCTTTTAGTTTAATCGCAACTTCTTTTTTCATTTTAATCCTCCTGTATATTTCATTAACATCATCTTCAATAATTTATAATTTTCTTCTGTAGCAATATCTTTTTTCTTAATAAGTGAATGATTTCTGTTGTGTAAATATTTTACACGATCAATTTCTTCTTTTGAAAATTTAGATAGCCATAAATCAATATGCTCGTAAGGAAAAGAACTGATATGCTGATGGCAGCCAAAGCATAGAGCCATAGCATTTGCTGGTTCAATTCTTGTAGCCCAAGATCTTCTTCCGTAAAAGTGGGAGCAATGTAAGCCAGAGGTTTTCTCTATATATTTCTTGCCACATCTTTGGCAAGTCCAATTATCACGATAACGAATATAATCGGAAAACACCGCATCCCACTTTGTACGCTTTATCGCCATTTTACCAAGATTTTAAAAATATCCCACAAGTTAAGAGTAATTTTTTTCATTGATGCCAACCAATCAAATTTATTACTTTTTCTGCTAACCTGTAATGGCGAGTCTTTTTGTTCAATCCCTGTTTCAGAACCTACTTCTATTTCAGGGCTGTTATAATTCCGAGGTGTCATTGGGTAAGGCATTATTTTTTCAATCTATTCTCCAACTCTACCATTCTCCTAAATCCTGATCCGTTATAACTAATCTTACCATCTTTGAGTAAAAGCCTGTAAATTCTAATAATTGAATTTAATGACTGTCTATATGTTAAGGGCCTTGAATTATTTTCCATTTTTAACAAGCGTGTCAATTAAAATTGACATATCCCAGGTGTCTTCACAGGAATCTGCTTTTTCATACCACTTTTCTTTTTCATCTTCAGGGATTTTTTCTTCAATTAGCCTTGTAATTAATTTTCTTTGCTTTTCCGATGGAGGCCCATATTCGCCCTGCTTTTTTAATCCAGCTTGTGGGTGCTGGGCAGCGAATTCATCTGCTTCAATCTCTGAATAGATATCTCCATAAACATCAATCAAAGTTAAAGTCAAGCGATCTTTTAACCTTTTTTCAGCCATTGCCCAGAAGTACGGCATTCTACAATTCTCTGGCATAGCTTCTCCAAAACTCCAAATGGTTCTTTCGTTTAAAGTTGCTTCGCCATAAAGAACAACGGAAGTCATTCCTTCTCTTGTAATTTCAGGCTTATGAAACACAACCCCTTCTACTTCTGCAATTTTCATAACTGCTTTATGGCTTATAATCCATTTTCCTGATTGATTATGCTTCCAAAAATCGTGAGTTTCTAATTCATATTTTTCAGCAAGTTGTTTATTGTCCATTTTTTCCTCCTTTTTCTCTACTCTTTAAAGTTTCAATTACTTTCATTTTTATTTGACTGGTTTCATTTCCATAAATAAATAAAGCTGACCAGACTTCAACTGATTTATATTTATTTCTCATTTTTTCAATTTCTTCAATTAATTCTGTAAAATTTACAGCCTTTATTTCTTTCCCTGTCATTTCACCATCAAGACCATCAAATACCAAGTCTGCTTGATAAATGCTATTCATTTCTAACATAAAGATTTCCTCCTAACTGTTCAACAATCTTTTCTAATCTTGCAGCTAAAGTTAAAAATCTATCTATCGTCATGTCTTTAGGCCTGGGGATTATGACTGTAACCCCATCCGCATTGTGAATCAATTTTTTATTTTCAATTAATTCCATATTGTCCTCCAAGGATTATGAGGGGCATCATTAGATGATTAGGAGGACAAAGCAACTGGTGTTGCATTTGAAACGACACCCCTCTAAAATTATTTATTTGTCCTCCAGCCATCTTTTAATTTACTTTTAAACTGTCTCTTTTAAAAGCCTTATCTAAAGCAATACCCATAGATTTTTTAACAAGCAAGTCATTGTATCTTTCGGCAGCAATAAAACAGTTCTCCTTCCAAAACCTTGCTTCTTCTTTTAGAATCCGAATTTTCCCGAGCATATATATACTGGCTAAAAAGCCGAGTATAAAATATAGTATGTGAAATCCATTAATCATTAGATCTCCTCCTTTTGTTTATTAGCTTTGTAACAAGTGTATCTAAATTTAATTTAGAATTTTTTAAATCACTATTTAATAAATCTTGTACTGAAGTTGATTTTAGATTCTTTGCAATTTCCTTGCAATTAGAGCAAATATTATCTTCAAAATAAGATCTTGTATTTGCATCATATTCATTTACAACCAAAGAATTGCAGCAATCACTTCTATGAATATTCATTTATTTCATCATAAAGATGCTCAGCGATTTGTGTAAAGTTTATCATGCAAATTGATTTATCCATAACATCTGCAAAAAATCCAGAATCTTTATTAATATCTTTTCTAAGATCTTCGCAGTATAATTTAAGTTCTTTTTTAATTTTGCGAATACTTCTATCTTTTGCCATCCACCTAATTGCATCGTAAGTTTCTTGATCACTATTTATCCAAAGACTAAAATTCCAGGTTTCCCAATTGGCCCAGCCATTGTAATTTTCATTTCTCATTATTTTACCTCCTTAAAATGCTTGTTTAAAATAAACTGCGAAGCCTGCTGAGGGTTGTCGAAATATTCTGTAAAACTATCGCAAACCACAAAAGCATCTTCGTTATCTTCGACTAACAATGCAACGCATTGAGGTTTAGAATCTTCTATAAATCGAATATCCCACCTCGTATTTTTTGTATTACATTGATTATGTGTATTGCACATTATTACACCTGCACTTTCAATTCTATAACATCGGCGAGATGGTCAATAGACCAATAACATTGGCAATTTATGTACAAACCTTCCGTTGCTACATTTTCTTTATCCATCAAAGATCTAACTTTGTAATAATCATCCCAATTACTGAACAGCATTTTTATTTCTTTATTGTCGCCACCAATTTCAAATGGCAAATCAATAACATTGTTTTTTGCTAAATAGCGATTTATTCTTTTATACATTATTTTCTGTCCTCCTCTTTTGACATAAATTGTTTATAGTGATTGTAAGTCTTACTGTTTTTGTCGATCAATTCTGCTCCATCTACCATATTCATATCATCATCACAAATCATAACGACAGTACCTTCAATCATTCCCTCATCACCAAGGCTTCCAGCATTTTTCATTAATTTTTCTGCGTGTGCTTTACTGTTAGCTTCGACTATAACTTCCAACTCAACTTCGCAAGATGCTTTAATATTATACAGTTTCATATTATTTGTCCTCCTCCTTAATTATAAATGCCAAGCGTGCAACCATTGATTGCATCTGTTCTCGGTTTTTTGTTTAAAGCTAATTGCCAATCTAATACATAATCAACAGCCCAAGTCATTTGCGGATCATCAAAATATAACTCATAATGTATTTCACCATAGCATTCTACTCTTTTCAAAATACAAGTTCTATCATCTTCCATATGCTTTTCAATTTGTTTCTTCATAGCATTAGCAAAACCAAAAACGCTTTTGTATTGATCTGCTAAAACAGACAAAGAAACTAAAAAAATACTTCTGCTTACATTCATTATTTGTCCTCCTTAATAAATTTAAAACTTTTAAAATCATCAAGCATTTCTTCTTTATTATTATAGTATTCAGCTTCGCTAACATAGATACCATCATCTGAATAAAACAATACTGTCCATAA
>VTLG01003046.1_pt1 | contig 13439 bp, 10 predicted proteins | sample 4694571 | NCBI WGS metagenome assembly VTLG01 (sample SAMN12604809, study PRJNA352737) | marine metagenome | biome: ENVO:00000447; feature: ENVO:00000209|ENVO:00000569|ENVO:01000036; material: ENVO:00002151; isolation source: viral sequences binned using virsorter ...
AACTTGGTCTGTGCCACTATAAACATTTGTGACTGTTAATATACCAACAACGTGTCCAGCAGCAGTTGTAACACCAACCACTTGAACTGAGTTACCAATGCCATATGCACCACCACCATTTACAATTGTGACTCCAGTAATACCACCACGAGCATCAATTGTAATATTTGCAGTTGCACCACCACCAGCTGTGCTACCTAGTCCAACACCAACAAGTTTTGCACCATGTAACGTTGTAGCAGAACCTTCACCATATCCAACACCAGATGAACCGATACCAACCGATAGAATTGAGTTTAGATTATGTTCGACAGCTAAGTATGCAGTGTGAGCAAGACCAGCGCCATTATCAGAAACAATACTTGTGATTCCAACACTGATACCATTCTGTAGTAAGAACTTACTCTGTGCATCTTTTGTGATACTATTCTTTAAATCACTTGATGCAACCTTACCGATTGTCTTTGATACAGCATGACTGATAGCTGCATCAGGGTCAGACTCTGGGTTATCTCTATCAACCTGTGGATACAAATCTTTGACTGGTTGACTGAACTTATAATTCGTAAACGGCGATACAGTCGGTCTTACATCATAATGTAAACATGTTAGATGATAAACACCATCTTGCTCTCCTGTAATATGTTCTTTAACTTCTTCTGACTCATAGATGTAGAAACTTTGTGCATACTCATTCTTCGAGAAGTTGGGCATGTTATCTACAGTTCTTGTCTGTGCATCAAGAGTAGATGAGCCTGGGTTTGCATTCAATGAGTATTGGAATCCTCTTGCACTTGTAATACCTATGACTGAGAATCTTCCATTGAATCCAGAGCTACCAATACCAGTTGCGTTATTACCAGATGTAACCTTGTTAACATTAACAACAGAACCCACAGTCAAGTTATGTGGTTCTTCTGACATCAACGTTGCAACATTATCTGATGATGACCAGTTTGCCTCATTAATAAAGTGGAAGTTTCTTTGATCGTCAATGTTAGTGAGTGATGTGGCAGTGATTTCTGCATCTGAGGCACCAGTTGTATCACTTGTTTCCTGTAAAACATAACCTTCAATTGGTGGTCTTGCAGTTGTGATTCCAGCAGGGATGACATATCTAAACTTATAAATCGACTCTTCAAGACTTCTTGAGTTTTCTTTTCTTATAAAGTAAGACTTTGGTGTATTTGCACCAAGAGCAGTTGTTCCAACACCTACAAATGTAGGATAGATTTCGTTATCAATTGATTCGTTTGAAACATTAACATACCAGTTTTTATTAGGAATATCAAACTGAATTGGATGTCCAATATCACCTGACTTCTTATCAGATACACGACTGACAACTACAAGTTCTCCACCAGTGTTATTAATTGTGAGTGCAGTTCCCTCTAATGCATCATTTAAAGTTCTTGCAACTTTGATATCATTAGCGTTACTTCCCTTAATTGTAAAGTAAACTTGATCTTCTTCTAATCCATCAGGTAAGAAACCATTGTTTGCAATGATACGAATCGATTCACCTGTGATTAGGTTGTGATCTGTTTTGAAAGATATAATATTAGAACTAATACTACTTACACCAACAGCATTATCAACAACATATCTCTTCTCACCAGTGTTAGTTGTAATACCAGTTGCGGTTGGCATCACAATTTTAGAAACAAAGTCACCTTCATTTCCATTGATGTTGAGTTGTAATCTTAACTTATCATCTAACGCAGCACCAAATCGATATCCATCCACAACATGTGGTGGTGGAGCATCTTGATTCGTAAATCCTTCAAAATATAGTCTTGTAACTGTACCTACACCAATTGTCTTATCAACATCAATGGTTAGATAATCTACGTTTGCAGTTCCATCAGTAATTTCTTTTGGTGGAATGATATGTGTGATATATGCAGCGTTATCTGGAGTAAATGCAGACTTTTTAAATCCATCAGATAAAAGTGCGTTTTCACCAAAGTTAGCGTTACAGTTTGAAAGTGATAATTCACCACCTGTATCTGCTACATATTGACTCTTATGTCCAATCGCAAAGACTGAAACAGCCTGTATGACTGAATCATTTGATGAACGAACATGAGTTGATTCATATTCTGGACGATATACAGCTGATGGATCTAAGTGTAAGTTATCTACACTTGTGTAATCTTCATACTGACCAGATGTGGCATTATATCTTACAAACGCCTTGTCATCTTTCTGAAGTGCATTACCTGTAAACTGTGCAAGTAATCCACTCTTAAATCCTGTAACCTTTGCACCATCTAAGTGAATACCATTCATACCAAAGACAGATCTCTTCGATAAGTTGAATAAGTATGGTGAAGCAGAGTTGATTGTGTCAACTTCGATGTTCACGTTTGCACTTGTAAGTGTTGGTAGTGGGTTATTTGGTGCAGCACCAACTACATACTTAAACTGTGTGCCTGATACTACTTCAGATACAACAAAGATACCATTATATCCTGATGTACTAATACCAGAGATACGAACAGGAGTATCGATTGAAAGATCTGTAAGATTTGAATCTAAATCAACAGTCACTGTTGTTGATGCAGTTGTACCATCACCAGCCTTGATAGATGAGATACCAACCTGTTGACCTTTTGAACCAACGATACGATATTCCTCAACTCTTGTCTGGAAATCAAGACTACCTGATGGGAAGTCTGGTTCAATTGGTCTACCTGTACCAGCATCATAAACGTCACCAACCTTCTGATAGTACATGTCAAGGTCAGTTGATGTGGATGTTACATCAATAAAACTGTCTTTAATACGAACTGCATTTGCACCATCAGCATATTCAAAACAAGTTAGTTTATGGTGAGAGAAACTTGGTGTGAATAGGTTTGAAGTATAGTCTTTATATACGTTACCTGATGGGTCTCCATCAAATATAGTAAACTGTGAAATATAACAAGCACCTGTCAATCTGAATATCGCACTTGGTTCAATATTACCGTTCTCTGGGTCAGGAACATATTTTGGTCTTATCTTTGTCTTACGAAGGTCTTTACCTACAATTGATGTACCTCTAGGTATGATGACACCACCACGAACACTATTTAATTTGAATAGTTCGTTATCAGGTGATGTTAAATCAAAGTTACTACCTAATCCAAAAGGACTTAGTATCTGATTAGTATTTCCAAATCTTGTTGTATATCTTGCTTCTGAACTTACATTAACAGGTATGAATCCTGGCCTGTTGTCCACTGTATGTGTACCAGCAGCAAGGATTATGGTTGTTAAATCAAACTTATCATTTCTTTGCCCTACAACATAAGAGAACCTAGCAGCTTCAATCAGAGCTCTCTGTATCGTTTTAAATGGTCGTGTTTGGGAGTTTCCTTGATTTTCAATACTATCAGTCGCATCCAATTCATTGGGGTCAACGTAGATAACATTACCTTGTATATTCTTTAGAAAATTCTCCAGTCTTGAAAGAGGCATCCTATTCTTCTCTAATTACAGATTCTGTCTAAGTTTATTTATGATATTAAAGATCAAGTTAATGTTACGCTGAAGTATGAGTTACCCTCCTCCACTCAGACCCATCATAAAAACATATCGCCTCTAAATTAGAGTCGTAAACCATAGCACCCTGACTTAATCCAGACATGGAATTTCTCTGGGATGTGGAAACAACTGGAGGATAAAAAGGTGATGTTGTGCTAGTGCATTTAACTTCACCTGTTGCAGTTACTTTTCTACAATCTACATCTTGACAATCTAAATCTTGACTTATGCTTATGCCATATTGACTTCCAAAGTTTAAGATACTATTCACAGTATCTCCTGATGAAAGATTAGTGTAAAATTTAGCCATTAAAGTGTTCTCCTGTCATAATGATATCCAGCAATGGAGTACTGATTGTTATTGCCTGGATAGTCTTCTGGAGTTTCACCTTTATATTCTGGAATAAGAACTTCTCCATCTTTCCTTGTACCATATATATGGTAGAAACAATCAATGGTTGATAAATCAGTAATTAAATCAGTATTAGTTGAATCCTCTACAATAACAATAAAATCTTCGTCAATTTCTTGAATCACAAGATTTTGTTGTCTTCCGATTGGTTGTAACTGAACAGAAATACTATCAATATCAACTAAATCTTTCCAGTAATCTGGTAGATTAATTACGTTAGTTCCTGTGATTCTACCACGATGATAAACGCCACCCTCTGGGCCTTCTAGACATATGTATCTTAATCTATGTCCTTCCTTTGTAGGGTGTTTGATATCAAATCCTTTCCAACCTTGAACATTAATAGAACTACCAGACCAAGAACAAGCTTGACCACTACAAGCTAATAAATTACTTGTATGAAGATTTCCACTATTAATAGTTTGATCTCCAGTAACCACTAAAGCATCAGCAGTTTTACCGTCACCATCTATCTTTACATTACCGTCAGCTTTAATTGCAAGACTTGCCTCACAAGCTGGTTGTGTATCAAGTGAATTTTGGGATGCAGAATTTGATGATACATTTAAAACTGCCTCATATCCTGGCGATGCACCAGTCTTTCCGACAATAACAGGCCCATTTAAAACCGCAGTTCCAGTAGGAGTGGTGTCAGGTGCAGAGTAAGAAACATCATTTGTTCCTACAATTAATTTATCTGTTTGAAGTCTAGAAATGTTCATAATGTTCTCTGTGTTGATAACTGTGTTCTCTTCAAATTATTTGTTAAAGCACCAAAATTTGCATCAGCAAATGATGCAGCAACCATGAAACCATACTTAAGTTCAAACTGACCTTTAGCAATTACAGTCATATCTTTGGTAGCTTTGGCTGTAATTTTTTCACCCTGTAATCGAATGTCTGGAGCGCCAATATCTGCAAGTCTCTCTGCCTTGACGGTAAATTGACCATCTTGACCACCACCATTCGCATCAACAAAAATGTTTTTTGCTCTCAATAATATATTGCCATTTTCACACTCAAAAACCATATCACCTCTTTTACACTTCACAATCTTTGCTGGTAGTTGTGATATGTCGCCAGGCTTTCTGACTTTTAGACCCCCACCAAGAACCTCTGTTGAAGAACCTGGCGTATATAGAACATGTTTACCTGTGCCAGGCCCGCCACCCTCAGATGCACCCTGACCTGTGCTAGCATAAAATCCAAAAGTCTGAGATTCCTGAGTTTGGATTTCATAATTTGTATCACCATGAATACTACTCTGTCCACTCTGAATGGCATACCTTAACTTAGCCTGCCTTTCTATATTCTTTCTATCGTTTGGTGCTTTTGACATTTTATTTCTCGATACAATCTATTACTGTGATTACAGTTGTTTGTGGTAAATTCCTATCAAAAGGAACATCCGTATCAGCAGATAGAACTGCGTCTTCAACCTTAGTGAATTTAAGAACTGGTTTTAATTTAGCGCCAGCTCCAGTATCGCTATTTATTGTAATGTCTGGAAGTGAAGTAAATCCAGATCCACCATTTACAACTGTTGCACCCACAATAAAACCATTTTGAATATTTAATTCAACTTGTGCTTCCCCTATTGTATCATCTGTGGCAACAGACCCTCCACTGACTGTTGCTGTATCACCATCTGAATATTCAAATCCAACATTATCAACAACAACCTTGCCTAGAGATGTTACATATGACTGTTTACCATCATAATTTCCATTTGGATCTGGAGACACTTCTTTTTGAGTCAAAGTTCCATCTGGATTAAGAGTTGTTTCTGTTGTGTTAGATAGATACTCTTGGCCAGGATTAGTTATTACAACACCAACCACTCCCAATTTATCTCCATTTGGATCAGGAACATACAATAAATCATCATCACTCTCTCCACCGATAGTTATAGTAAATCCTTCAAAATCTTGAGTTTGACCTATGACTAGAGGGAATCCACCAGCACTTAAACCTTTACCACCTTCACCATTGACGATAAGAGGAACACCGTCAACAAGTATTGGTATTCCCCCAACGCTTCCAGCTTTCACAGGTGTTCCACCAACACTACCAGCCAATAATAAATTATCATCAACTGTGATGGTGTCACCGTTAGATGTTAATACTGGTATTCCTCCAACACCACCAGAGTTGATTGGAAGTCCGTTTGAGAATAATTGTATTCCCCCAGCACCGCCAACAAATACTCCCGCTCCATCTGCAATTTTTGAAACAGGCCCCATAACTGGATAACCTCCAGCACCATAACCCTTGTCACAACTATCAAAGAATGAAAGTAAAGGTGGTTCTTCAAAACCAAATCCTGGCCCATTAATAGAAACACCAATAATCTGTCCTACAGCATTTACAATCGCACTACCACTTGCACCTTGTCCACTACTCCCTATGAAGTCAACTCTTGGTGGCCCACATTTAAGAACGTTCGTACTACAATCAGGTGCTGATGGATCAGCTTCAATCGCATCATCAATTTTATCTAAGAGTGGAGTTAATTTAGAGTTCAATCCTACTTTATCAATTATATTATCAAAACTATCTTCAATTGCTTTTGAAACCCCACCCTTTGAAGAATATGATGTTGGTTCTGGAGGGCAATTAGCCTTATCACAATCAAGAACGTTTGTAAGAATGTTTGCAAATCTAATTGCCTTTGAAAATGTTTCACTCGGAAGTGCGATACCACCACCTTGAATATTATTAAGTTGGTCAAACATACCACCAAGACTTGAATCTATAAGGTTATTAATCTGTCCAAACATATCACCCATAAAATTTTCTACACCACAAATAGGGACATCTAAAACTTGTCCAATCATGTTTTCTAAACTTTTAGATAGATAATCAACCAATCCATCCTGTATTTTTTCAATATTACAGAAAATTACGCTTGTGAGTGCGTTTGTAGCCTGACCTAAAACAACCTGATTAAATTTATCAACACTATCTTCCATTCTTTTATCTAATTTATCAAGAGTATCTTGAATTAACCATGAACGACCACGACGAACTAACTTCGTCATTGAATTATGAATTCTATTTGTAGCTAATTGCACTTCCGATTTAATATCAACAATACCGCCATAAATTGGGTCAATATATGTTGATGCTTCATTTAATTCTTGAAGAGTTTCCAGTTTTCGAGTAAAATCTTTTATCGCATTACTAATCTTTGATATCTCATTATCTTCACATGGACTAAAAGCATCAACAGTAATATTTGTAGCTGCCTCTTTCTCTTTCCCTGCGATACTTGCTACACGTTCACCATCTGTAAATCCACGAGTCCAACGTGACTCTTGGAATTGGTGTTGTTTACCAGATGTTTGCACAACCTTTGGTGGAGTGTATGGTTGAAAACAAGTTTGTCTCTTTGCTTTAAATTGTGATGTTGTTAATTCATCACGAATAAATGGTTGTTTAAACAAAGTTCCAAATATCACTGGTTGTTGTGCATCCTCACCATCCATAAAAAATCCAACAACAACTTCCCCACCTTGATATTGCACTGTCTCTCCACAACCACCTGTGGTTGCAGTATTTGGTGGTAATAGAATATGTGCTAAGGGTAAATCCTCATCAGGGAGATCATCTGCACAATCATGATACCCAACGATACGAACTCGGCATCTAAAACCATTGATTTCCTCTCCATTCGCTGCTTGAGTGCTTTCAAGACAATCTCCCCACTTCCCCTTCTCTGGATCGGTCACTTGACCAATCCACCAGTTCATAGGATCTTTTCCCCAAAAATTTGTTGATGGTTGATACATATTAATTAATCATCATAAATTAGACACTCAGGTTCATCAGGATGTTGGTCACAGAATAATTCTAAAGCATTAGGGTCATGATGATCACCTGATTCAATTTCTTGTTTGTGATGTTCTACATACTCTTCGAGTTCATGTAGTTCTTCTTTCGCATGTCTGCGTGCCGCTGGATTCGCCTGTGGGTCATCAGCGATTTTTCTATCATGTTCAATGTGGTCTTCGATTGATTTCATTTGATTCTCCTGTTTCTTTTATTTAAGCGGTAAACATATCACGAATTAAAGTTAACTCAGTGCTAGCTCTGTTACCACCTATGATATGTTTTAATTCTGATATTAAGTATTTTCCACTAACGTCATCATCAGATTCATTTCCATATTTAGTTGTCTCTTGATCATCACCCTTTCTAAGTGGAAATTTAAGATCCAACATTTGACCAGCTCTTAATTCTGGATTAAATGGAATGGAAATACTCATAGATTGTGAAAATATTAAATTATTTCTAGCATAAGACTTACTTTGATAAATGGCAAGCTCGTTCTCTTTTTGTATCTCTTTTTTCTTAGATCCTTTTTGAAGAGCACATTTATCTAAAACTCTCAACATTAATCGAGTTGGAAATGTCTCTAATCCGTTTGGTAATTTTGGTGGTTTTTTTAATTTTAAACTTTCGATTCTAAAGTCAACAGTTTTTAGAGTTGCGTTGTCAATGTTAATATAAATTGTCTTATTTGCATACATTCCCATTCTACAACTCATACCAATATCACTTGTTTGATTTAAATTGTTTTCTACAATTGTAAATCCAGATTGTTCACCATCTGGAGTTTCAGGCTTTTTATACTCAACTGCTTTACCATCTAATAAACTTTTAATTGACTTAAAAACATAACCATCAAGAGTTTCAAAAAATAAAAAACCACTATCATCATTTGATGATTGAGATTTTGAACATAACCATTGAATAGTATCAAATGGTCTCTTTAAATTACCTACAAAGGAATATGCATTTGTTGCTTGATCACTATCTAGATTTTTCTTTGTCTGTATTCCCTTTTTATCTTTTAACAATTTTTTTACCGTATCTGTAACGTTACCAGTAAATCTTTGATTCACTCTTGATGTTTCATTGATGATAGCTTCTACAGATAAAAATTCTAAAGTTGCAACCTGTTTAGATGACGATGTTGTAACATCTTTTACAGAATTAAGCATCATTAAGTGTTTTTTAGGTTTGATTTCAAATTCTTTATCATATCCTTGAACTTTAATTCTTAAAGACAAATACTCTCCACCAGTAATTCCCTGACGACTTATTAATTGATCAACATCAATAATATTTAATGACAATGATATTGCTGGACTCTTAATACTCTCAAAGTATGTAATGCTTTGAGTACCACCACCTATATTGAATTCTTCTTTTAAGGAAGAACCCTCTGATGGTATTAAAGAGCAATCGTTGATTATAAATCTAGTTTCCATTATCTTATTGATTTAGCTAGTATGTTATTGTTTTTTGAATCAATCACTATCGTATTGGTTTTACCTTTTACAGAAACTGGAACTGGTTGAGGAACAGGTGTTGGCACTGACACATTATTGACTACAGGTTGAATTACTGTGGTCATTCCACCAGATTGACCTACACTTTGATTTATGCTAGCAGCGAGAGTGTTCAACATGTCAGAATCTAGACTATCTGGGTTAACAAGACCTTCAGAATTATAATGTGATTCAGACTTTGTTTTGAGATTTGTCGAACTCATAAGAAGAGAGGCTGGATTTATTTGTCCGATTCGGTATCCCATAGGGTTCTTTGCAAATAAAGATTTAGCAACATCATCACTAGCGCTCATACTAAAACCTTCTCCTGACTTGATACCTCTCGCCTCCAAATCCTCTTTTGATGCTTTATCTTTTTTTGCAGCTGTAGCAAATGATGCGTCACTCCTTGCTAAAATATTAAACAGTGTATCAGTATTTAATCCTGTTTTTCCATCTATAACATCTTCAATGGTAACATTTTCAAATCCTTTTATCTTATGTATTTCACCAAGAATCTGATCCTTATGTTCTATGAGGTCAGGGACTCCAATATCTAAACTTCTTGATGTTATCTCTGATGTGTCAGTATAACTCTCTGCACCACCATCTTTATCTTTTTCTATAGATTTAGGAGTATGAGTATAAGTAGATTCAAATAAAGCACTACCAATCATCTTTTTTTTATCACTGAAAAGAGTAGTCCCATCATGAGCCGTTTCTACATACTCATCTATGATTTCACCCTTACCAGTATCAAAGAATGATTCTTTTATTATATTTGAGTTAAGATTAAAAGGATCTTCTCTTCCTATTGAGGCTTTAAAATAAGCTTTAGAATTTATTGTCATTTTACGGTATTGATAAGAAAGGATTAGATATCACTTCAACAAAAATTAATGGACTCTCAGTGCCTGTCAATGGATCATGACTAGGTGTAGAAGGATTAAAACTTGGAGCAGCCTGTGATATAGAATTATCACCACCACCACCTCCTTGAATTTGGGGTGGTAATTCGATTGTCTCTGATGGTGGTGGAGGAGGTGGTGTCATTAAATTTTGAGAAGTTTCTTTTATAGATTCACTAGGAGCAACTTTAAGATTATCTTGACTGACAGGTTCAATAGAAGGTGTTTCAGATTTAGAGGGATATGTTGAGAAACCCTCTTTCATTTCTTTTCCTTTAAATATATTCATAAATTTTTCACCAAGAGTTTCTTTTGGTTTTATATCAGTTGATGATGTAGTTTCTTTTGGTTTTATATCAGTTGATGATGTAGTTTCTTCTGGTTTCACTGTCACAGGAATTTCTTCCTCTGTTACACCACTTTCAAGTTTGTTTTTATAAAAATTAATTTTTCTTGTCACTCCCTCTATACGTTTTGTATCACCAGACTTTTCATACCCCTCTTTTCTTTTTAAAGCATTATTTAATAGTTCCTCATAATTCCGAGTGATAGAACGTTGTTTTCCCTCTCCTTCATCAATAGGATATGTTGAGAAACCCTCTGTCATTTCTTCACCCTTTCCTCTTCGATCAAAATCAAATTTATCCCCTGTCATAGCATCAGCTATACCAGTTATACCTCTCATCAAACCAAATGGATTACCACCTCTTCTATCTAAATCAGTCAATCCGCCTGACATAGCATCAATAGAACCAGTGATACCTCTCATTAAACCAAATGGTTTACCACCTCTACGATCTAAGTCAGTCAATCCACCAGTAGCAGCGTCTATGGTTCCAGTGATGCCTCTCATCAAACCAAATGGTTTACCACCTCTTTTATCAAAGTCTGTGAGATTACCAGTAGCAGCGTCTATAGTTCCACCCATTATACCAAATAAATCTCTTCCTTTCTTATCATCACTTTTAACACTTTCATTCTTTTTACCACCAAATAAATTCTTAAAGAATCCTCCTTCCTTATCATCCTTAGCAGTGACACCAAACTCATCGTCAATGGGATATGTTGAATAACTTCCTGTCACTTCTCCTTTTTCATTTATTAGATTTGACGGTATAGTATCACCCGAACTCACTCCACCCTTAAATTCAATAATCTTTCCTTGTTTATCATTTAACTTATAATTTTTTAGATCAGATTTACTACTAAACTGTTTAAGCAGTTTCGGATCATTTTTTTTCAAAAAATTGCGAACATCATTTGGGTTATAAAAAATCGGCCCATCACCTTCATTTTCAAGATAATCTTCTCCTTCTGGAAAATAATTATTACCACGATTAGCGTTAATAGTGACATCTTCCTTTTCTTTTCCACCACCAAACAACTTTCTTCCCTTTCTTGCCAAAGAACCAACTAAACCACCACCTTTTATAAAATCCATAAGTGGATTAGAACCAAGTTCTTCAACTTTCTCCTTTGGAACGACAAATTCACCAGGCGTTAGTTTAGCATTAACGGTATCAGCATCACCACTGCCAGGCACAAGACCACCAAAGAAAAAGGGTTTTGAACCTTCAACAAACTTTTCTTGAAACTGAGCAACACCTTGCCTTTCACCAATACTTGACATTCCAGCTGTGAGTCCTTCAGAAAATCTAGCCTCAGGAAAGAATGGTAGAGAATCTTCTAAACCTCTTGGTTGAGCACTCTCAGGTGATACTATTCCTTTTTGTATATCATCTTCTCTTTCAAAAATTTCTGTTTCTCTTTGTCTTATTAATTTATTTCTTTCTTGTCTATCAATAAGGACATAATTTGTTATTTGTCGTACCTGACTCTTAAGTAATTCAATGCTCGCTTGTAGAGATGCGATTAAACCACGATTTGTTATTGAAGATTGTAGACTACTGTTTGATTGCATTATGGCACGATTAGCCAATCCACCAATCGGTGATCCAAAAAAACTATCAATAGAAATTTTGTCGCCTTGTGCTATACTTGATTGGAGAATCTCCTGTTCCTCATCCATACCTTTGGACACCTTCTTCTTGTTGTCTCTTTAAATTTTCACTTTCAATATAATCTTGTAAGAGAGCCAAATAAACTTCTCTCTCCCAAGGCATCATGTTTTCAATCTCAGTTAATGAATATTTATGGTATTGCATGAGGGCGAAATTAATTCGATAATATGCCTCTAAATCCTCTCTTGCAATACTTAGCCGAAAAAATCAGCAAGACCCTCCAAAACAATGTTACTTTTCTTTTTAGTGTTTGGATTTGTTACCTCAATAGTATGAGATAATTTAGGCATCGTTGCAAAAAATTTCTCTACTTCTTTAAATTGTTTTGAACTCAACTGTTCTATGAATTGCATTCTCTCTTCTGGAGAGTAATCGTTTGAATCCCAAGCATCTTCCTTTGTAAAAACTGTATCCATGCAATCTGCCACCAATTGAAAAGTTTTATCAACTGTAGTTTGAGGACTGTCATCGGTTTCAAAATTACTTTCAATAAACTTGTTTAAAGAAGGGTATTTCATTCTAAGAGTCATATCTTTATCAAGAGTTATATCCTTATTATGTTCTTTTGACTTAATTACTTCAATTTCATCAACATATATCGTTACTGGAACTTCAGTTTTTCTATCATCTGGACAAGTCACAACCAAATTAATGTCTTCACCTATAGATTTTGCACGAATGTTTAAAAATAAGTATTCAATATCAAAAGTGGGCAATTCGTCAATTTTTACTCCCCTTGTAAGCACGCATTTTTTTAATACATCCTTAACAGAGTTTGTAATATCAAATTGATTTTTTGAATCAAGTGCTAATATCAATATTTTTTCTTCTTTTACTAAAAAAGGTCTATATTTTACTTTTTTACCTGTTGATGGTAAAGTCAACTCATAAGTTGGAGTCGCAATTGTTGGTAATGGCATAATTTATTAGTTCAGTATTTTATATAGTATGTTTTTAGAGTAATCCACCTAATGTGTACACATTTAACCACCAAGGTCTTTTTGGCTCTGCAGCTGCAGTTGCAGTTAAATATCCAGAATTATCATTTGATGTATTGAATGGCGTATTTTCTACAGAAGAAAGTGAATCATCATAATGAAACTTCGTGAAGAATCGATCATATGCAAGCTGCACACTACATCTTAACACAGCTGAGTCACCATAGGCAACTCTCATCGATGCTAAGTTAGTGGGCCAAACGTTAACAAACTCATATGATGTTAATTTTGAT
>VTLG01003772.1_pt1 | contig 13439 bp, 6 predicted proteins | sample 4694571 | NCBI WGS metagenome assembly VTLG01 (sample SAMN12604809, study PRJNA352737) | marine metagenome | biome: ENVO:00000447; feature: ENVO:00000209|ENVO:00000569|ENVO:01000036; material: ENVO:00002151; isolation source: viral sequences binned using virsorter ...
ATTTATACATTTATACGGGACCTTCGGGTCCCTTTTTTTTCGAGAAAAATTTTATGGCTACTCAAATAAGCACCGATACCGAACTATCCGCAGTGAACTCAATCTTGGGTAGCATTGGTCAATCACCTATCACTTCTTTGGTGGGGCAGCAAAATCCAGAAATAGAAATAATTCAAAATTTATTAGATGAAGTAAATAAAGATGTTCAATCTGAGGGTTGGCACTTTAATACTGAATATAAAATTAAAACTTCTCCAGACTCTAATGGTCACTTTGTAATACCAGCAGATGCTATCGCTTATGACATTAATGATGGACAAGCGGATAGATTTAAAGATGTAGTGAGAAGAGATGGAAAATTATATGATCTAGTTCATCAATCTGATGTATTTACTAGTGATTTATTTTTAGACAAAATAACTCTCGTAGCATTTACAGATGTACCTCCCGCCATCCAGAGATACATCATTGCAAGAGCTTCAAGAAGAGCAGCTACTCAGTTAGTAAGTAATACAGAATTGGTTAAATTGCTACAGCTTAATGAGATTCAAACTAAAGCTTCTGCTTTGGAATATGACTGCCAACAGAGTGATGCTAACTTTATGGGTTGGCCGAATGAATCTTCTTATCGTGCATATCAACCTTACAAAGCATTAATTAGATAATGGCAAACATTACACAGACTATACCTAATGTCACTCAAGGTATTTCACAACAACCCGACGAATTTAAATTTCCAGGTCAGGTAAATAATTTAAACAATGCTATACCTGATGTAACTAAAGGATTACAAAAAAGACCTGCTGGTAAGTTTGTGGCATCTTTAAGTGACGGGTCGAATAATTCAACAGCAGATGGTAGATGGTTTCACTACTACCGTGATGAGTCTGAGCAATATATAGGACAGGTTGCTAAGAATGGAACTGTAAGAATGTGGAACTGTCAGACAGGCGCAGAGAAAACAGTTGTAAATAACAACCTTACATATTTAGCTCATACAGGTGACGAAGATATACAGACATTAACTTTAAATGATTTTACTTACATCAATAACAGAACCAAAACTGTTGCGATGGATTCAACAGTAGAACCCCTTGCAAATTTTCAGAAAGAAATTTTTATCGAGTTAAAGTCTATTTCTTATGCCAAGCAATACGCATTAAATGTTTTTGATAGCACTGCAACTTCCACAGTAACCACCGCCACTAGAATAAATGTTGAACTTATTAAATCAAGTAATAATTATTGTGATAGTAATGGAGCTATGGTTGCTCGTGCTAGCCGTAATTCAAACTCGACTCGATGCGATGACAGTGCTGGTGATGGTAGAGATGCTTTTGCTCCTAATGTTGGGACTAAAATATTTAGTGTAGGTAGTGGAACTTCAGATACAGATGAAGCAATTTCAGGGTCACATACTTATACCATTAATGTTAATAACAACAGTTCATCTGGAAGAGAAAACTTATATTTTCGTATAGCTACAACTGGTCAATCAGTACCCTATACAACTGGAACTGGTAGCAATCAGGAGACAACATATCAAGCTAGATACACAACTACATTTGATTTATTACATGGTGGTGAAGGATGGCAGGCTAATGATTTCTTCTATGTATGGATGAAAGATGGTTACTACAAAGTAACTGTAGAAGCTATTAGTACTTCAGTTGTACAGGCTAACTTGGCTTTATGTAGATCACAACCTACCCCATTTGACACAGAAACAACTATTACTGCTGAGAGTATTCTTGGAGACATTAGATCTGAATTAATAGCTTCAGGAAACTTTAGTGCTAGTGATATTAATCAGATAGGTACAGGACTTCATATAAAACGTACATCAGTATTTAACGCTTCTACTCCTGTAGGAGAGTTACTTAATGTTGTTGCAGGGAAAGTTAATGATGTAGGAGATCTTCCTACTCAATGTAAGCATGGAATGGTTGTAGAGGTAGTTAACAGCTCTGCTGAAGAAGATAATAATTATGTCAAATTCTTTGGAAATAATGATAAAGATGGAGAAGGTGTATGGGAGGAATGCGCTAAGCCAGGAAGGAAAATAAGGTTTGATAGAACTACTATGCCTGTAGTCTTAATAAGAACTGCCGATGGTAATTTCAGACTAACTCCTTTAGATGGCTCTGCATATACAATTTCAGGTACATCGTACAATGCTCCTCAATGGGATGACGCAATAGTAGGTGATGAGGATACTAATCCAGAACCTTCTTTTGTAGGACAAACTATTAATAAGATGCTGTTCTTCAGAAATAGATTTTGTATTTTATCTGATGAAAACATTATTCTTTCTAGACCAGGAGATTTTACAAACTTCTGGGTTAAGTCAGCTATTCAATTTGTTAATGCTGATCCTATAGATATATCAGCTAGTTCAGAATATCCAGCAATTTTATATGACGGAATACAAACTAATACAGGTTTAGTCTTATTCTCTAAAAATCAACAATTTATGTTGACTACTGATAGTGATACTTTCAGTCCACTTACCGCTAAAATCAATGCACTTTCTAGTTATAATTTTAACTTTACAACTAACCCTATCTCTCTGGGAACAACAATAGGTTTCTTAGATAATGCTGGTAAATATTCTCGTTTCTTTGAGATGACTACTATTCAAAGAGAAGGAGAGGTACAAGTAATAGAACAAAGTAAAGTAGTAGATAAATTATTTGAAAGAGATCTAAAATTAATTTCTAACTCAAGAGAAAATGACATAATCTTTTTCAGTGAAGAGGGTCAATCAACCTTATATGGATATAGATATTTCAATCAAGTGCAGGAAAGAAAATTAGCTTCATGGTTTAAATGGACTCTTACAGGGACTATTCAATATCACTGCATGCTAGATGATTCTTTATATGTAATCGTGCGAAATAATAACAAAGATCAACTATTGAAATTTGGTTTAAGAAAAGATTCTACTACTCTACAACTTGATGAATATAGAGTTCATCTCGATCATCTTATGTCCACTTCTGGTTGGACTTATAGTGCAACTACAGGTAAATCTACTAAGGCTAAGCCGGTAGGATTGGAAAGTACTGCACAATTAATAGCGTATGACGTAGATACAGCTAACAGTAATCAAGGAAGATATACAACAGTCACAGTTAATGGTAGTAACTTAGAAATTACGGGTGATTGGTCAGGAGAAACATTTCTTCTTGGCTATCAGTACACCATGGAAGTTGAGTTACCTACTTTTTATCTTAGGCAAGAAGTTGGGGACAAAGTAGAAGCTGATACTAGATGTCATCTTATAATCCATAGGGTTAAATTAGGATTTGGTCCAGTTGGAGTATTTGAAACTACACTATCCAGAACTGGAAGGGCTGACTTCACAGAGCTTTATGAGGTAACACCTGCTAACCAAGTTCTAGCTAACAGTGCTGGTATTTTTAATGACAACTATTTAAGATCTCTTCCTGTATATGACCGTAATACAAATACAAAAATAACTATTAAATCAACACACCCAGCTCCAGCAACCTTACATAACTATTTGTGGGAAGGAGTTTACAACGAAAACTTTTATAAGCGTGTCTAAGTACATACATAACGCAACATTTGAGGCTGCCATACAGGTGGCTTCAAACCTTTTACCTAATGACCGTAGGGAAGTTACAGAGGGTCATGGACATGATCCTGAGAGTGCACTAGTCGAAGGCATAAAGCATTGCGACTCAGTTTACTTTGAGGTACCTAACGGTGAAATAGCAGGCATGGCAGGAGTCCACAAAAATGGACAAATATGGATGTTATGCACTCCAGCTATTTACGACTATCCTCATACCTTTGCTAGAGAAGCTAAGAGGTATGTGAATGAAAGAACAGAGAAATTACTTTGGAATATAGTTGACGAACGAAACAAAGTTCACTTAAAACTACTCCGATTTTTAGGGTTCAAATTTCTTAGAAGATTTAATTATGGACCCAACAATTTATCCTTTATAGAGTTTTGCCGTGTGCGCGCCAACAGCGATTAGCGGAGTAATAGGAGCTATAGGTGATGCCCAAGCTGCCTCCGCAAGAAATAAAGAGAAACAACGTATTTATGAATATAAGGATAGACTTCGCGTTAATAAAGCAATGCGCGACGATATCTTATATAAAAATAAAAAAGTTGTTTATTCTCAAATGACTGATGCAGCTAACATTGCTGCACAAAGAGCATTTACAAAATCACAGATAGGTCTGAATAGAGCTATGTCTGAGATAATGCTAAAAAATATGGACACCTTTGCAGAGATGCTAGGTGCTGAATCTGATATTGAATCTGGTCTTGCTGAACGTGGGATTAGAGGAAAATCAATGGCAAGAATGTTGCTATTAAATAGAGCCAAATTAGGACAGATTATGGCTAGAAGAGGTAGAAGTTTGACATATTCAGCAGAGGCTGTAAAAGATAATAACTTCTCAGTAAATATCAAGTTGAAAGATGTATTGAATCAGCAGTTCAGTAGGGTTGCATTACAACCTGTAAGAGACATTCCAGAGCCTGCACCTACAATGGAAAACCCTTCAATGGTATTTGCCCTTGGAGCAGCAGGAGCTATTGCTGGAGAAGGTGATTGGTGGGGTGTTGATGAAGAAGAAGGGGATATACGTGAGGATCCTACTAACCTAACCACCTTGCACACTTTCAATTATGTATAATGACTGACTCACAATTACAATTAGGCAAATTTGAAGTTGCCAATCCTGTAGACATTACAGAAGATCAAGCAAGGTTAGATAATCAGATCTTAGAAAGCGAGCAAAATTACATTAATGGTCTTATTGCTAATGCTGATGAGCAGGACAGAATAAATGAAAAAACTTGGGATTCTTTAGCTAAGTTTTCTAAGTCTGCTGCTGAAACAGCTAAAGCACTTAGAGATCAAAAGAGACAAGAGAGAGCTGAGTTAATTGCTTTTAAGGTTACTGAATATGGTTTATCAGAAGATTTAATAGATCTATTTAAAAGTAACGAAAATTTGCTTTGGGAAGATGGAAGATTAATTACTAAAGCTGGTGTCGAATATATGGAAGCTACTGGTGATGCTATTACAGCTCTAGAATTTCTAGACATGAATGACTGGGAAAAGCATCAGGTAGTTAAAGCTTGGGTAAAAAATCAAGCTATGGAATATCCTAGCTTCTATCAGAGTATGAAAGATACAGTTTCTATAGAAGTAAATGGAGAAACAAAAACTTATAACGATGTTTTAACTAAATCTGAAATGGCTGCTTTAGACGCCAAGATCTTACAAGAATTTACAAGGAGATTTGCAAACGTAAATGAAGCCTTAATAGCTACTGAAGTTAAACCTATAGTAGATGAATTTAAGGGGTTCTTAATGAATCAGCGTATTCAAGAAGCCGCCACAGCACTAAAAGAACAAGATAACGAAATAGTTAGGCGTAATATAGAAAATTTTTTCATTGTTGAAGGTGATGACGAGTTAACACAAGCTAATTACGAAGCTCTTTTTAACGACTTAAAACTGCGAAATCCTGGACTTAGCGACGGACTTTTGCGCCAACAAATTGTTGAAACCATTGAAGGAATAATAAAAGACCCAAATAATGATTTAACAAGTTTAGATTTTCTTCCATTCTTTTCAAGTAACTTCGTACAAAACGGAGGAGCAATAATTCAACCCACACAGTGGAAAGAATACGAAAATGTCTTTCAGGTATTCGGTGATGCTGACATAGCAAAAAGAGAATCGCAAAATGAAGATTTCTTTTCTGAGGCTAAGGAAGAAAGATTTATTAATTTTATCCTACAAACTGAGAATATTGATGAAAATCAAAGAGAAGAGATTAAGCAAGTTTTAACCGAATCTTATGGTGGTGATTGGAGCTTAGTCCCATTTAGAGTTAAAGAAGCTTTACTTAGAGATCATATAGATGATGCTTCAGCAAGAGCATTTATAGAAGCTCAAATTACAAACAATGGGGGTAACATACTTTATCACCATGACCTTTATGAAAGGAACTTTAGTTCCACAGTAATCAATGAATATTTAGATAAAACTAAAGGAGAGCAAGCTGAGTATACCTTTGTACCTGAAGTTCAGTGGGGATATTTTGATGAAGATATACTAGATCGTATAAATGCATTTACTAATGATGGAGCTGGTAATACTCTTGGAGATCCAAATACTAGAGATAACAGGTGGTTTAACTTGAATAATGCTCTAATAGATTACTACGCAGATAGGATGACCTATTATAGGGAGCTTGGAGACGGAAAGACTCAGGAGGTTTTGACTCCTGAAGCTGCTCGTAATCAGGCTTTAAGAGACATTGAAGAACTAGTAGGAAATGAAGTGGAGATTGCAAAACTTTTGGCTGGTTATAATAACCCAGATGTAATCGATGCTGATGCTCTTAACAGTGAAAAGTACCGAAATAAGATAGATAGTACAGGTGATCAATTTGATTTAAATCCTAACGCTTGGAAGACAGGAGTTATTAGTGTTGACAAAGAAGATTATGAACAGTTGATAGATTGGTGGGAAGGTGGTGGACTAACTATAGATGCCCCACAACTCTACTTAGACATAGCAAATGCAAATTATATAAATCCTACTGAGTTCTTACTTCAACAGGTTGAAAACACTAAGAAATTCATGCAAGAATACCCAACTATTTTTGGTGAAAGAACATTCTTTGAAGACGCCTCCGAGGACGAAAGAAAAGATAATGAGCAGATAATTGAACTATTAAATTCTGCTAATAACGGACGAGTCACTGACACTAAACTAATTGTAAGTTATGTCGACTACAACAACTTAAATACAGACGAAAATCAAATATTTAATCAAGAAAATGCATTCTTAAATCCAGATTTATTCGCAGTCTAGCCGAGGTTAACTGATGAACTGGTAAGAATTTTACTACGGTAATTAAATGACAAATTCGAATTTTGAACCAATAAATCCTATACCCGTTCGCGAACAATTAACTGCTGAAGAACGTAAATTAGGTAGGGAAGAACAAACTGAACAGATAGCTAAAGAAGCAGAATATAAAGAACAGTACGCTTTGTATAAGGAACAGGTTAAACAAGAGGAGATTAGAAATCGTCCTATGACAACTATGGACATTATTACTGAAGTACCTAAAGCTGCCTATTTAGGAGCTAAGGATACAGTAGCTTCTCTTATAACTTTACCTGAACAAATAATTGACTTATTCTCTGGCGAAATGCAAAGAGAGTTTGAAGAAACAGGTACATATGATCCAGAGTGGGATAACTGGATGACAAATAATGAAAACCCTTTAGAGACAAGAACATGGTGGGGTGGTTTAATGAGAGGGGTAACCCACTATGGTACTCTCATTGCTCTTACTGCTGCCACTGGTGGAATAGCTGGAATAGGTAAAACAGGTGCTATTGCAAAAGGTGGAGTTAAAGGACTCAGCTTGCTTAATAAAGCTAATAGGGCACTTAGAGTTGCACGAGTAGGTGCTAAGAAACTAAAGATACTTCCAAAACTTAGATTAATCCCAGGATCAACAAGTAAAGTCTCACGACTAAATCACTTAACTGCTCATGGTCTTCTCAAGGGATCTTTACAAGGTGCTTATTTTGATGCTGTATCTATACATTCATTTGATGACAACTTATCAGGAATGTTAAAGGAAAAGATTCCTTTTCTTGATACACCCTTAGCTACTAAAGAACACGATCATCCACTGATGAAGAAATTTAGAAATATAACTGAAGGTTTATTTCTAGGTCCTATCTTCGATCACGTAGTTGGCTTTATGACTGACGGTTTAAAGTTTGTTAAAACACAACCTAGATGGGGTGGTAGAAACTCTATAAGAGGTGATTTAAAGAAACCTGAAGGATCATATAGAGAACTGATGGGTACTGCAAGAGATGATAGTGTCAGAGATCAAAACTATGAAGAAGCCTTAAAGCATACTAATGAAAAAGGATTTAATGCGTATAAGAATGAACCAATAGCTGGACCTCATCAAGGTAATTCTACTTCTTTAGACAGCCTTGAAGGTGCTAGTCAAGGTATGAAAGATATGGAAACTAAATGGGGTACAGAAGAAGGTATTCCTGGAAGTGTTCTTTCTACATCTCAGGTTTATAACATGGCGAAAAGCAGTAAGATGACTCGTGAAGAAATTATGAACGTCATCAGAAGAGGTGTTAGTGAAGATTACTTTAGGCAGATGGATGAGACTGCTGCAAGACAAGGTATTCCAAAGTCTCAATGGTATGCAGTTCATGCTGCAAATGCTCAACGAGTTATGGAAGGCAGGATGACATCTGATATGACTCCTGAAGAATTTTGGAAGTCAGTCACAGATGTAAAAGTACGTACAGATTTTGATAATAGTGAAGGTCTTGACTTAGATGCATTAGGTATGCAAGAACTAGAGTTCACACATCCAGCGATGGCTCATACTATTGATATTATAAATGGAACATTACTTGGTGAAATTAAAGCACTTGGTGTATTAGGTCGTGAGATTCAAGATATCTATAGTCTTAGAGATGTACAAGGTCCAGCAGAGCAACTAGTTACTAAATTAATTGCAGGACTAAGAATAAGGGCTTTAGCAAAAGCTGAAACTTCTCAGTTATTTAGAGATTTAAATGCGAGAGTATCTCGTGGAGAAATGACTCAACTTGGAAAAAGAAAGTACATTGATGACATGGTTGAGGAAAGAGTTAAGCAAAGTATTGATGCTTATCGAATTGCCTTAGACATAGCTCCTGAAAGAGGTGGTGATGATTTATTTAAAGCTTATTTTGAAGCTATCTCCATGGCTAAAGGTATTCATAATTTAGATGACTTAGATAATTGGATGCGTATCAATTTAAAAGGTGGTAGATGGAAAGGTGATAAGAAGAAGATGGGTGTGATCTTAAGAGAAATGGGTTCCATGTATACACACAGTGTATTGTCCGGACCTAAAACATCTGTTCGAGCAATTATGGGTACAGGTACCGCAACATTCACTAGACCTATGGCTTTAGCTATGGGAGGTGCAGTTAGAGGTAACTGGAGACAGACCAGACAAGGACTAGCATCACTTAATGCAATGAGGGAAACTATTCCTGAAGCATGGGATTTATTTAAGACAAGATTAAATGCTTATTGGTCAGGAGAAATAAGAGGAAAAGATACTAGATTCTACCTTAATACTAAAAGAGATGATCAGTGGAAAATGTATGGACACTGGGCAGAAGTTAACGGTAACTGGAAAGATAAGATGATGTTCCGTTTAGCAAATATGGCTAGATGGTCTAACGATAATAGATTCTTTACTTACTCAACAAAACTAATGCAAGCGACTGATGATACTTTTGCTTTGCTTATTGGTAGAGCTAGAGCTAGAGAGAAAGCTTTCTTAAAAGCATCAGATAGATTAGGACCAGGTAACTTTAAAAACTTTGATCATAAATTCTTTAAGCAAATGGAGGATGAGTTTCAATCTCAAATATGGGATGCTAACGGAAACTTAAGTGACGAGTTTGCTTTAGCTGCTAAAAAAGAAGCAACTTTAACACAAGACCTCGAAGGTTTTGCTAAGAAATTAGAAGGTGCTTTTCAATCAGTTCCTTGGGCTAGACCTTTCTTTCTATTTGCTAAGACAGGTGTTAACGGTTTAGCTTTAACTGCTAAGCATACTCCAGGTTTCAATTTGTTTGTTGAAGAATTTAGAGATATCGCTGGGACTTCAATTCATGGAGATCTATCAAATTTAGGCAAATACGGAATCAATAACCCTCAAGACTTAATTACTGCTAAAGCTATTCAAGAAGGAAGATTAGCTATGGGAGCTACCGTTCTATCTTTAGCTAGTTGGGCTTATCTTTCTGGTGGACTATATGGTAACGGACCAACTGACAGAAAACAAAGAAAAGCTTGGCAAGATTTTGGTTGGAAACCTAGAACAGTAAGGATCGGTAATACTTGGGTCAGTTATGACGCATTTGAACCATTCAATGGACTTTTAGCATTAGTAGCAGACATCGGAGATCATATGGATCTTATGGGTGAAGAGTGGGCTGAAATGAGCTTTTATAAATTATCTATGGCTGTAGCTGGTACTATAACCAGTAAGTCTTATTTAGCTGGGATACAATCTTTTGTAGATTTGTTTTCAGGAGAAGAAGGTCAACAGAACAGAATTCTTGCTTCATTAGTAAATAATCAAATTCCTCTTTCTAGCCTTAGAAATGAAATAGGTAAAGTTTTAAATCCTTTTGTTAAAGAATTACACTCTGATATCTGGACATCTATTGTCAATAGGAATCAATTTATAGGTACCTTACCTGTGAAATACGATATTTTGAATGGTGAACCAATAAAGAACCATAACTTTATTAATAGAATGTTTAATGCATTCTCACCTGTTCAATTTAATATAGATTACTCAGAAGGTAGAGAACTGCTATTTGATAGTGGTTTTGACTTAAAGGTTGTCGGATACAAATCACCTGATGGAATTGACTTGTCAGATTACCCTGAGATAAGGTCTTTATACATGCAAGCAATAGGTAATCAGAACTTAGAAGAAAAATTAAATGAATTAGCTTCACAAAATAATATTCAAATTTCTGTTGCTCAGATGGAATATCATAGAGACAATGGTATGAGATGGAAAGATGCTAAAGATTATCCTCACTATCAAATAATTGCAAGACTCTTTGACGATGCAAAGAAACGAGCTTGGGCTGAAATTAAAGATGATCCTTTAATTCAACAACTAATAAAGGAACAAAAAGATAGAGACGCACTAAGTAATCGTACAGACGAAAACACCATAAGAGAAATATTAGGAATAAACAAATAACAACAATGGTTAAACCATGGCAACAACTGAACACTTTTATACGGGTAATGGCTCCACCACTACTTATTCGTTCACATTTCCATATTTAAAAAATGCGGATGTCAAGGTTGATCTTGACAACGTAAGAAAAACTGAAACAACACACTACACAATTTCTAATACTAATATTGTTTTTGGAACTGCCCCAGCAAACAATGTAGAGATTCATATATACAGAGAAACAGACGTAGACACAGCTCAGGCTGTGTTTGCTGCTGGTTCTTCAATTAGGGCAGCAGACTTAAATAATAACCAAACTCAAAATATATATTCTGCACAGGAACAGACTCAGGTTTATAGAACTGACAAGATAAAAGACAATTCTATAACTACAGCTAAAATCCTTGACGGAACTATTGTTAACGCCGACATTAGTGCTAGTGCAGCAATAGCTCAATCTAAAATTGCTACAGGTGCATTACCTAGTGGTATAACGGTAGCTTCAGCAAACATTGTTGATGGAACTATTGTTAGTGGAGATATAGCTACTGGAACTTTAGACAGTAGATATTATACAGAGACTGAACTTGATGCTGGACAACTTGATAATAGATACTACACAGAGACTGAAACTAACGCTTTATTCTTAAGACAAGATTCTTCAGAGACTATTGCAAGTGGAGTTACATGGTCTGCATCAGATGCATATGTAGCTACTACTGCTGCTATTGATGCAAGGGTCATTGACTTAGTTGATGATGTAGGTGGTTTTGTACCTATAGCTAGTGAAACTAATTTTCCTACAGCTAACCCAGACGTTAATAACGGAGCTGGAACGCTTGTCAGTATTAAATCAATCGGATCTACAAGAACACCTTCAAGTGGAACTGTAACTATTGCTAATGGATCTGGATCAAATACCGTAACTATTACTGGTTGTGGTTCAACAGTTCTGACAGCAGGATTTGGTGTGATAGTAGAAACAACTACAACACTTCATACTTATACTTTCCACAGATTAACACCGAAGGCAACAGAGGTAACTACAGTTGCAGGTAATAGTAGTAACATCACGACTGTTGCAGGTATTTCATCTAATGTCACGACTGTTGCAGGTAACAATGCAAATGTAACTACAGTCGCTACTAATAACTCAAACATCAACACTGTTGCAGGTTCTATAGCTAGTGTTAATACAGCAGCTAGTAATATAACTTCAGTAGCTAATTTTGGAGATCAATACCAAGTAGCTTCCTCTAACCCTTCAACAGATGGTGGTGGTAACGCACTAGCAGAAGGTGATTTATATTTCAACACTACTGCTAACGAACTTAAGGTTTATAACGGTAGTGCTTGGCAGGGTGGTGTAACAGCTAGTGGTAACTTTGCAGCTACAACTGGTAATACATTTACTGGAGATAACGTATATCAAGACAACGCTAAACTAAAACTTGGCACAGGATCAGATTTAGAAATATTCCATAATGCAAGTGACTCCATAATTAATGATGCTGGTACAGGCAATCTAAAAGTACAAACTGGTGGTAATACAAAGCTAGAAATTACTGGATCAGGAGCTACTTTCACAGGCAACATCACTGTATCTGGAAACGTAGATGGTAGAGATGTAGCTGCTGACGGTACCAAATTAGACGGTATTGAATCTGGAGCTACTGGCGATCAAACTAACGCCGAGATCAGGACTGCTGTTGAAGCTGCAACCGATAGTAATGTATTTACTGATGCCGACCATACTAAACTTAATGGTATAGAAACTTCTGCTACCGCAGATCAAACAGCAAGTGAAATTGTAGCTTTAGTAGCTGATCAAACCATTGCTCCTAACGTAATAGATATGGAGGATAATGAAAAAATTAAGCTAGGAACTGGCGATGATTTTGAGATTTATCACGATGGTACAGATAATGTACTTGGTAGTGTAGGAGGAGTAAATATTTCATTAAAACCGAAAGATGCTGAAGTAGGTTTAAAAGTCATAGCTGACTCAGGCGTGGAATTATACTTTGATAATGCAAAGAAAGCAGAAACAGTAACTGGTGGTTTTAACGTAACTGGTGACATGACTGCTACTGGAAACGTAACTGCATATTCTGACGCAAGACTTAAAACAGACATACATACTATTAATGATGCTTTAGGCACTGTTGGAAAACTACGTGGTGTAACTTATAAATGGTTACAGGATGGTACTGCAGATATTGGTGTAATTGCACAAGAAGTAGAAGAAGTTGTACCTGAAGTAGTTAAGACTCAATATAAATTAGATATTAATGGTGAAACAGAAGTTAAGTCAGTTGACTACGGAAGACTAGTAAGTATCTTAATTAATGCTGTAAATGAATTGAAAAAAGAATTAGATGAACACAAATGCGGAGGTAAATAATGGCTATTCAAAGTTCAGGCACTATTAGTATCACTGATATTGTTGACGAATTTGGTGGTTCTGTTCCTCATTCATTATCTGAGTACTATAGAGACGGTGGAGCTGTTCCAGGAAATAACACTAACGTGCCTACTTCTGGAGCAATTTCTATGAGTAATTTCTATAGTGCTGTCAACGAAATACAATTAACGATTTCAAGTAATACTACTAATTA
>VTLG01017012.1_pt1 | contig 13439 bp, 24 predicted proteins | sample 4694571 | NCBI WGS metagenome assembly VTLG01 (sample SAMN12604809, study PRJNA352737) | marine metagenome | biome: ENVO:00000447; feature: ENVO:00000209|ENVO:00000569|ENVO:01000036; material: ENVO:00002151; isolation source: viral sequences binned using virsorter ...
AAGAACTTTTTCAAATCTATTGTTAAAGTCCTTAATCTTTTCGTCTGAATAAATATGTGCATTTAATTCAGATGTATTTTTATACTTTACATTTCGCATATAATAAAGAGTTAAATCAGCAACCAGCATTTTTTCTTCTTTTTTCATTAACTCAAGTGCAGTATCAAAATCGCTAAAGGTTAATCCTAACTGTTCTTGCTTATGTGAAAGTCTATTTGGTTCAAACTGCAATCCATAAATATCAGTCATTTTTTAGTCCATGTTCTTTATGGTGACAAGTAATGCAAAGTAATTCACATTTTTCTATTTCAGCCATTATTCTTTGCATAGAATGATTTTTGCCAACCATTCTTGATACATTTGCAATTTTAGTGTCTGGGTTTATATGATGATAATGTAAAATATCAGGATTTTCTTTATATCCACATTTTGCACAACCTTTTGATTTTTTTAGAAGACTAATTTGTTTTCTTTTATCAGCTTTACATTTTGCATTTAATAAAGCCATTTTGGTTCTTTTTGGCTTTTCTGGTGCAATAATTTGTTGAGCCAATTCCACTTGTTTGTTTTCAGTGATGCCATTCATAGCATAAAAAAGTTCACTTGAAACAGTAGCATAACTTGAAGCATCTTCATTGTATACTGGAACATTATAACCTAAACATTCAATTCTTTGAATTTTGATATTGTCCAAATATTGCTGATTTAATATCATTTTTTATCCCCCTTTATATTTTCATAATAAGTTACTGCATAACCAACTTTATCAACCACACTATCTAAATGTTGTTTATCACTTAAAAGTCTTACTGTTTTAACCCAATCCATACATAAAGCCACTTTTTCGCCTGATACAGAGGTGTTAAGAATAACTTCCCACCCTTTAGCTATATCTTCATGGTTTGCCTTTATATCCCCATAATTCTTTCCTCTAGCATTAATTATTTCTAATGCTTTATCTGTCAATTCTTTACCAATCATATCCACCACCTTTTAATATCATTTTTTCTTTTAAAACATTTTTCCATTTTTCATTTATAGATTTATTTCTATGTGCGATTGTATGGCACGACCTACAAACTGGAAAAAGATTATCAATTCTATTTAATCTGTTGTTTTTAACACCACCCATGCCCTTTTGAACAAGATGATGTATGTCAACTGCTGGTTCTTTAAAACAACCCCAACACAAGGGAATATCGCTCTCGCAATACCCCCAATAGTCGGAAAAAAGTTTTTTATAATTTTTCAAGGTTTTCATTAAAAGCATTTACTGCATTTTTAGTTAAAGCTTCAATGTCATTTACTGAAAAATGTCCTGAACCCATAGAACGACCTACAACACCAGTAACAAATATATCCAGTCTTTGAGTATTATTTTTGGAAATATTATTTGTTGCCACTGCTGGTGTTGATTCAGCATTATCACTTACCAATTCAACACTGCTAATATTTGTATATGGATTGCCTTGTGCAGATTGTTTTGTATTAATGATTTTATACTTAATTTTATCGCCATTCTTGAAAAGTGGATTTAATTCAAAGCCACGATAATAAAGTCTAGTTTCATCATTTAAAATGATAGCATAATTATATTCGCCATCTTTAGTATTATCAAAACAACTTTTTACAGTTCCTATTACTTCGCTTGTCATATTTTACTCCTTATTATTTATTAATGACATTATAACCTCTACCCTCTAGGCAGTTATTCAAAAAATCTGACCTAGTATCTAATTTGGGTGAAAGCCATAATACTCTCCATCTTAAACTATTATACAGTATTTTCCCAGCTTCCATAACGAAACTTGTTTCGTTTTCCACTAGTGCTTTACAAGTAAAATAGTCATCATGGTATCTGTTCATATCGCCTTTGATATTTGCAGATGATTTTCCTCTACTGTCTACTATTGGAGTGCTACTGCACCCAGTTAAAAAGATTAATAGTATTAGTAAAAGGAAAATTCCAAACAATTTGAAACCTTTATCTGTGTTCCAAAATGTATATTTCTTTGGTGTTGCATTAAGAATATGCTTTATTATTTTTTTATTATCCATAATACAACCTATATTTCTCTATTTAAAATATCTTCTATTAAGGATATCTGTCCTGAATAGAACAAACCCATTCTTGTTTTGCATTGTCTTGTTCCATTTTTCCAGTCGTATTCTTTACCCTCTTCAATTTTAAAACTTTCTTTTAAAGCTGGTAATTTATAATCCTCTAACCTTTGATAGATTGATTTTTTAGCTACTACTGTGGTCATTATATTGTCCCCCTGATTGTCTTAATTAAAGTAAATTCATTATTAAAAAGTCCGATACTATTATCCACAAAATATATTTTGAAATAATGAGTTATCTTTTCTTCTGTAATAAGGTCAAATCGTATTATGTCCTTAAATGGTTTAATACTTTTATTCATTACACTACTCCCCTTGATTGCATTAACTCGCTAAAATGTGTTGGCTGGTAATATAAATCTCTTTCTATTTTAAGAAAAAATGGCAATTCTATTTCCTTTAATTCATCAATAGAAACATATCCTAATTCTTTTTCATGCAACTCACATAATCCAAAAGCCACATTTGTATCAGGATTAAGTTCTGATAAATACCAAGTACCTACCCCACAAGGGTTAAATAATTTAACCTCTGCTTTAAAAGTTTTTGTGCCATCTTGCTCAAGATGATTTTTGATAAGTTTTTCTCTTATCTTTTTTGTTAATAATATCATTATTTATCCCCCCAAATTTGTTTATCGGCTTCTTTATGTAATTCTGCTTGAGATTCTTCATACCCTTTTTCTGTAAGAATATTATGTAAATTTCGTCTAAACTTCTGACCTTGACAATAAGCATCAAAAGAACATTTTTTTAAACCATATTGTTTCAGATAAACATCTAAAGCATCTAAAACAAAATTTGCTTGTGATGTTGTAACTTCTAAATGTATTTTATCTGTATTTTTTTTCTTTTCCTCTATCATCTCTGAAATAAGATGTCTAGGTAAGCCAATAGCATTTATATCATTGGCTCTATCAAGACCCTCTTGAATTGCTTTTAAGGTAGTGATTTCTTTTTGTATTTTACTTTTCATTATTTACTCCTCATTATTATTAAATTAAAAAGAGTGCCGTTAAGCACTCCTTACTACATTTCCAAACTTGTCAAAGTCTTGAAGTTCAGAACCATCACATTTGGTTAAATTAAGCACTTTAACCCTTTGTAATCTTGTTTGTTTCAATGCACATTTCTCAAAACTTTTTGGTGCATATTTTGTATGTTCTTTCACAAAGCCAGTAATTGTTACTTTATCTCCTTTTTTAACCTGATTATGCTTATAATGTAAATCAGTTGAACCCTTGTAAATAAAAACATTACCAACTTTATCTTTAAAAGTATAAATGTTCACATAACCCCATTGAGTGCCATAACAAACAAATCTTGTATGGGTTAATTCTAATTCAACTTTTTCCCCAATATTACCGAAAAATTTAGATTTCTGTGCTTCTTTAATTGCATCTAATTTCCAATTTTTCCTTTCTGCTTTTCTTTCTGACATTCTTTTAATCCAGAAAATATCGCCACGAATTTTCTCCCATCTTTCAGTCCACTCTTTTTCTGCCCTTATTTCTTCTTCAGTTCTGTACTCATAAGGGTTTTGACGAGTTGGCTCTTTAGTAAGATGCAAACAATTAGAAACACTAAATTCCTTGCACAATTTTTTAGCTTTTTCATTAGCTTCCTCAAAATCAATGGCAAGGTTAAGTAAATGTGTTGTTCTGTAAACACTTTGTGGAATTGGTCTGCCTAAAGGGTCTTTTCCCCATATAACATCACTCCAGTTAGAGTAGAGAGAAAAAAGTTTTTCTCCCTCTCCTAAACCCACAAAAATTGAAGAAATTGTTCTACAATCTCTTAAAAAGCTTTTTGCTACTTCTAAATTATTCATTATTTCCCCCTATTATTAAATGTAAAAATGTCCGTAATCAGAAATAAGAAACAAATAAGTTCCATTTCCATAATCTTTTAAAAATCTATTCCAATAGAAAACAACAAAATATTTACCTGATTGTTTGTCCTCAACTACTGTATAGAAAAGATGAACTTTTGTTTCGTGCTTTTGCTTAACTAACCTTACAACTTTTTGTGCTTGTCTATCAGCATTCCAAAAGGTTTTGTAAAACTTTTTGTGCCATAAATCAGTTAGCTTTTCTTTTCCCCACTTTTTGCACTTATCTAAACATTTATAATATAATCTATCTGTGCCTATATTTGTTACATTAGTCATTTATTACTCCTATTATTATTATTCTTACTAACCTAAATTAATTTCTAGGTTATGTAAACTCTTTTTATGTTTTTTTTGTAAATATTTTAAAATTGAGTAAAATAGCTTTGAGCATTCTCCAATATTGCTCTATATTAGGGGGTAACGAAAGGTTATCCCCTATGATTAAAGAAGCAGATATTCAAATAGCTTGTAATGTTTTATTAAATTATCTTTCTAACCAATATAAATTTCGTCATTTTCATGTAGCGAATGAAGGTAAAAAATCTATATCTTTCCATGTAAAACTTAAAAAGATGGGATTTAGAGCTGGTGTACCTGATTTTATTATTGAATATCCTGATGGTAATATTTTATATATTGAACTTAAAACTGCAAAAGGCAGACTTTCAGAATCCCAAAAACTATGGCAAATACAATCAGAAGCATTTAATACACCTCATTTTATAGTTAAAGGCACTTTGCATAAATGTCTTAAAGAAGTGGAAAATATTGTAAAAGATAATATTCCATTACGAAAAGCATCTTAACACTTGTCTTATTTTTTTTAATATGGCATAAATAATGAGCATTTAATATTTTACTCCTCCATTATATTAAATCGTCTTAATAATAAATTTAATTCAAACCCAACCCCAGTTTTAATGGCTGGGGTTTAGGTTTTAGTGGGGATATAGTAAACTACCTAGAAACCTTTAATATGCTCTGTGTGGCTCTTAAAACACGATTATTTTTGGTTTTATATCTAATTTTAGACCTTTTTCGCTTTTTAATAGGTTTTTTTCCTATTAATTCAGAAAGAGTAGATGTTGTGGTAAATCCACTCACTTCTTCTTTTTCTTCATCTTTTTCTTTTTAGGTCTTCCAATTTTAGAACCATAAGTTCCTTTGCCTTTAGGCATAATTATCTCCTTAATGAACTATAAATTGATGTATTGCTATTAAAATGGCAGATGCGATAATAATTTGCACCCAGCATTTTAACCTTTCAAATCCTTGCCAAGCTTTTATTAAGTGGTATCTCATACCAACCTCCTTTGCTTTAGTTTTATTTTTTGGTGTCTGTTTTTTTCGCTTTGTCATAAGACCTCATCCCTGAAATTCCTAACATTCCAAACATTAATGGCATCATTACTGACATATCAGCTTGTGGAATAACTATGCCAAATCCAGCACAAATTGGCGAAATGGCATAATTTATCATTAACGAAATTCCACAAATCCAGCCAATAAGGGGTCGCCACGAGCTTTGAAACCAATTCCCTTTAGCTTCTTCTTGATTTACCTTTATTTGCTCTAATGCCAGTTGCTGGGCGTGTTTTTCAGCCATTGTCGCTATATCATGTGCGAGTTTGTTTTTAGTGTCCTTGTCCTCAATAAACTTGCCTAATAGCTTTGATGCTACTGGTAATAAACTTGCTATCATATATTTTCCATTCTATTACAAAGTCTATCGGCTCTATTTGTTACTTGCCGATACCATTTGCTATCTTTCATTTCATTAGATGCTTCTTTCCATTCTCTATTTTCTACTGCTCTTTTCATCTTGTGAAAGCGAGATAGTCTTGGTCTACCCATGTTGAACATCATGTTAGCTATTATGTGTTGTGCTTCTTCTGGTAACTTATCAAAATCATAATAAAGTTTTCTACATTCATCAATAGTTACATTAATATCTTGTTCAAATAATTCGTTAACTCTTTCATCTTCTATATGTGTTCCAACTTCTAAATCATACTCTGGGTCTGTTTCTTTTATCAAATGTCCTACACCTAAAGTTTTTAGAGAAAGGTGGTCTAAATAGATTTCATTCTTATAACCCTCATCGTCTTTTATTTCTTCTTTCAATCTTTCAATATCCATTATTCTAAAACCTTAATAATCATAGCTATAAATTGTGATGCAACCATAAATCCAATTGTCATTAATACAAAATTCAACCTTTTAACATCTTTTTGTAAATGAAAAATATGATTAGTTTCTAATTGCTCTATTTTATTATAAATATTTGCAATATGCTCTTTCGTAGTTTTTGGCTCTAATTTAGCCATTTTATTTCTCCCACTCAAGTATCGCACTATTTTAACCATTATTAAACCTAATAATAAAAGTGTGCTGAATAGGTTAGTTCACTAAAATAAATACTGCGATAAATTACAGTCCTCAACGAATCAACACACTTTCTTCATCATAACAATGGTGAATTTGCACCACCCTAATAATATAAATTAAAGAATTTAAAAATCAATATAATCTTGTTTCTTTTGGAACTTGTGTCAATTTACACACACATTCATACATTTTAGTTTCTACTTTGCCCTCTGCATTTTTCATTGTTACAGATTGTTTTGTCATAAAATCACGAAAATATACACAATTGTTGATGCTGGATAATAACATCTTTCCATTTTTTTCTGGTATGCCACTCATAAAGCATAATAAAATAAATGCTGGTTTCATTTTTTCTTTTCTGTGGGTATATTTACATCTTTATGCTCTGCACCTATCCAAATCCCAAAAATTCCAGTCATAGCACCCATAACAACCGAAACGAAAGCTGATTGTGGTGCAGATGGGTCAGGGAGTGCCATAAACCAATGAGCAGTGTTCCAAGCCATACCAGTGGAAACCAGCATCATAAATCTTGGTAATATTTTTAATTTTATTAATGTATCTGCATTCATTTTAATAAATCATCAAATCCGAATAATTCCATAATAACAAAAGTAAAAAACAATAAAAGAACTCCACCAGCAATTAGTTTACCTGAAAAATTAGTAGAACCTATTTTTATTGCCACAAACTCATTTCCTAAAATTCTTAATATTAATTCAAAACTGTTTTCACTTACTTTAATATTTCCCCAAGCTGATATATTGGTTTTATTTTTTTCTTCTTTGCTCACAAATCACCTTTTAAATACAACGCCCAATAATATATAGCAATCCCACCTATAGTAACAATAAGAAATATTGATACACTTTTTATTATAATATCCCTTTTTCTTGCTTGTTCTTCCAGTGCTTCCTTGTGTGCTTTTCTTGCTCTTGCAATAGTCGCTTGAAGTCTTTCCCATTGACCAGCAGAGCCATATAGCTGAAACATAGACCTTAATTCATCTTTTAATCTTTTTTGTTCTTCCTCTTTAAAATGTTGCTCAATAGCATTGTCCATTACTCCACCGAATATGCCCTTTTTCTTTCTTTCTTTAGCAAAACCTAATTCAGCTTCCCCTTGAGCATATTTTTGAATAGCTGATTGAGCCGAGTTTAAATCTCTTCCCATTTCAACACATTTTTTTATGGTCGCATGAGCCGATGTTATAAGTCCAAATGCTGATATGGGGTCAATCAATAATTAATCCTCTGGAAAATCATGTATTGGTGGATTGCCAGTTGGAGTTCCGTCTTTATCTACTGGTGTATCAAAAAGTTTTTTAAATGCAGTAAGATTAGCACAAGCATTGATTTTATCTTCTATGGTTTTACTTGCATCTCTAATAGCTTTTCTTTTTGCAGTAATATCTGATGGTACTGATAAACTAGAATTATCACTTGCCCTTATAATGTACCAGTCTGTGTCTTTTAACATATTGTTAGCAGTTTCTTTTGTTTGTCTAACCCAGATTGTTTTAAGTCCTTCATTAATAACTTGATTACCATCAGCATCTTTAACTTTGTTGCCATCTGAATCTGTAGCATCTTCATCAGCTAACTTTCTTTCAATACCTTTGCTCCAGTAAAATCTACTATCATAAGAAGTGTCAACATCATCTTCCCATGTTACACCCCATTCTTTTTTATTATCGTCAGTCCAAGCTGTTGCCCAATTATAAGGGTGCTTAAAACCATTCTTATCTGTCCACGATTTACCGACAGTTAAGTTTTTTCCGTCATGTTTCCAAACCATTATTTTCTCCTATTAAAATGCGTTACTATACTTATCAGGGATTTCTGCCCACGCCATGTAAACGACACTCGCACCACTAGTATTAAAACTGCTATGATTAGACCTAAATTTAAATCCGTTGCTTAAAATATCAATTTGTCCTTGATTTCCACTAGCTTGTTCTTCAACTGCAGTACTGTTTGCCCTAATAACTGGCAATCCATTCGCATGATTATATCCTTGCCTAGTCGTGTCTATAATATTCCAATCTCCACTAGCTGAAGATTGTTTAATTATGACGAGAGATGGCTGAAACCCAAGATAACAATAACTTCCATCAGCCGAACCATTTGCAGTTAGTGAACCAAATTTAGAAAACCCCTCTACCTCTGCAAACACAAAACAAATATAAGTTTTTCCAGTTTCATTGTATTGGTATCGTGGTGGAGTAAATAAATTTGTTGTAAATCCAGTATCTGTTCTATGCCACCCAGCATTATTAGAAGCAGAATTAGCTTGTAAAAATAATTGATAATTTAAATATGTTGCATCTGGCTGATAACCTTGATGCCATACATTCCAATGAGGATAAGAACCACCATCTGTATCTTTAACAATAACTAAAGTTGGCTTTACCCCTATACCATGAGCAATCGTTGGTGGTGTTCCAGTTTCCCCTACATCTGATGAAATATCAGAAGTGAATTGCACAATACTAAAACAAGAAGTTGTATTAACACTAATATAACTTGCATCTATTGTTCCTTGTGTTGGTGTAAAAGCTACCCCATCTTTAATAAAATTGCCACTTACATCTGCATGGTTTCCTCCAGCTTTCCAACACCACATTACAAAATTTTCTCCACTACCATTTATATCATTATTATGGCTAGAACCTTGTAATGTCATATTAGTAGCATCTACTGCTGTAATATCTCCACCACTATTAGATGCTTCTTCAGTACCAGTAGTGTTTGAAAATAAATCTTTTGCATATCCTCTAACTGAATTAACAAGTCTATGATACCAAGATGAACCTCTATTCTTTTGCCATATCCAGTCTGGTGTAAAATCTAAACCATGTGCTAATGTTCTTGGGTTATTACCATCACCAGAAAATAAAAATGTATCAAAATAGTCATCTGCTTGTGTATCTGCATTAGGACTTATCGTTGGCTCTGGTAAATTAGCTGAAGTTAATTTACTGTAACCAGTTGGAATTGTACCAGTAAAAGAAGCTTGTCCAAAGTTAGCTTCCCAAGTCATTGAACCTCCACCATTACCACTCCAGAAGGGAATGTAAGTTGAGTCAGTATTTGGAGATGCTACTTTATTTGTGCCATCTGAAAAAGTAGGTGTGCCATTTATATAAGTTCCATTAACATGAACCCAACAATGTCCACCATCCATATCAACTGCAAACCCAACTACTGCACCACTTTGATTGCCAATGCTTCCAGTATAATTTGTGCTACTTCCACTTATATATATTGCATTATTATGAGTATAATAAGTAATAAAATCGCCACTAGTAGTAAACAGATTATCACTAATACCAAGAGCTAAAGTGTCTGAATCATAAATACCACAATAAGGTGCTTGTGAGCCACCAGTATCTGCACCAGTAAAAGTTTGTTCCCAGTACCATTTGCCCTCTTTAGGTAAAGCAAAAGTGCAACCATGATGTGTATCGTCAGTATCACTTGTAAAAGAGGATTTTAAATTACCTTCTGTAAAAGTTATTGTATCAGTTCCTTTATGCAAGGGATTCATGGTCGGATAATTGTCCTCTGGGCAGTCTGGCAAATTTGAATCAGTTGAAGCTAAATTACTAGATGTAAAATGATTTGTGTTTCCAGATGTATCAGCACCTATAGTAGATGTTGATGCAGTACCAGTTCCAGTTTCTTTAAATTCTAATCTAAATCCATTTGTGCCATAAGAGCCAGTATATTTTTTGGGTATCCAAACACCATTTTTAAATTCACCAAAAGATGAAGCAGTTAATTGTGAACCATCAACAAAGTTAATGTCTGATACATAACCACTTACTTCACTATCATAACTTCCACTATAATGATTAGCAAATAAAGTATGTTGACAAGTATCATTAAAAGCTGTGTCTAAATTAAGAGATGGCATAGAGCCACTTGCAAAAGATGAATCTTGAACTCCATTAACATAAAGTTTTACTCTATCCCCAGATGTACTTTGAGTTGTATCTACTGCAAACACTAAATTGCACCATCCAGTCGTATCTCTTAATAATCTATTTGTATGAAAGTAACTTGTTCCATAAGCATCAAATCCTATCTGGTCATCTACATGAAGTGATAAATAACTAAAATTACTTTCAGAGCCACTAGAAAATGCACCAAATAAAACTTGATTAACTGTAATTACTCCCCTTTTAATCCATATTGAAAATGTCCAAGTTTTTCTGTTACCTCCAGAACTAGGTGTTCTTGTTAATCTTGGGTCATCTGGTGTATTCAGTCGTAAAGACTGGGTAGCTACACCATTATAGAAACCACTTGAAGGATTTGCTAACCATGCTTCTGAACTAAACATTTTTAATTACCCAAAATTTAATTGTGGAGCTCCAAGCAATATACTGTTATCGGCTTTTACCACATATGGCACGACATCATAATCATTATTAGCACTTGATAAGGTTAAACCACCACTTTCTGAAGTTTCATAGTCTGTTCCTAACGAAACTGTCCCAGCACTTCCAGAACTTGGCTGGATAAAGATAATTACTCCAGTTTGTCCTACATTTGATGCTTCTGTACTTGGATTAGCTAACGAATTTGAACCTGATGACAAAGTTAAGATAAAATTCTGGTATGTATCAAAATCTAAAGTCATACCAGTTCCAGTATAAACTGCTGGTACACTTGCTTTTCCTATAACTACTCTGCCAGTTCCATTTGGTGTTAAGGTAATATCGCCATTAGCACCATCAGTAATAGTTATATTTCCAGAGTTTGTGCCTTTGTTAGTATCTAAAACTAAATCATAAGTACCACTTGTTGTTAAAGTCGCACTAGCACCACCAGAGCCAATTATAGTTTCCCCAGAACCTTTAGGTTTTAAATGTAAATCAACATTGGTTTCGCCACTTGCACCTAAAATCGGTGGGTTGCCAGTTGCACCATTTGTAATTTCTAATTCATTTACTGCTGAAGCAGTTGTTTGAAATATAATTTGTTCATTATTGTTTTCGTCTGAAATAAAATGAGCATCATCAATAATTATATTATGAGAATTAGTATCTAAATTTCCCCCTAATTGTGGGCTTGTATCATTAACTATGTCAAATGTTACAGATGAATCTGTAAAGTCTACTGTATTTGCAGAAGTGTTTACTGTGGCAAAAGTAATGTCATCAGAGCCATCATAAAATTTTATTGTTAAAGAATTACTTCCAGAATTAGTAGTATCTAACCATAATGTTCCAGTTGTCGCACCACTTGGTCGTGAAGTGCCAGAGTGCATTGTATTTAATGCAGTTAAAGCATTGTTTAAATCAGTCCTGAAACTAGGAAATGATTGGTTTGCTATATTCATGTCATGTTGTGCCATAATTATTTATACTCCTTTTAAAATCCTTTTGCAATATAATCAAAAGTTTTTGAAACCCCTGAATTTGAACTATTAAAAAATGCAACATCAAATCCAGTTGTCGCTTTATTGCTAACTGTAAAATAATCCCCAGTAGCCATTCCTTGTGCAGTTACCCCTACTGCATAATTAGCAGTTTTAAATGGTTTTGTAAATGTAATTGACTTTGTGCTTGTTCCTGAAACGACATCATTATCGCTAAATATTCTGTCTTGCATATCTATGGTAACTGTTACTGCCGAAACTACTGGGGTACTTGCATTATCTCTTGAAATTAAAACAACCCTAAATTTAAAGTATCTTGCTTCATACTCACCAATAACAAAAGTTCTAAAATCTGTGTATGTGCTATTATCATCACTTGTTGCTATTTCTAAATGTGCATTACAGTTAGCTGGGGTATCTCCATCAAAATTAGAACTTGCATCATCAAAATCCCCACTTCTATTGTCAAACAAATCATCAGGGTTATCTGCTGATTGTGTTAATGATGCAGTAATTCTTGCAGTATGTTTTGCTCCAATATCAATTACATTAGCAAACTCATAATTGCCAGAAGATTGAAAATCTGCATTTGCTACCCCACTATCAAAAAATCTAGTTGTTTCAGAATCAAAATTACCACTTGCACTATCAAATAATTCTGATGAATCTAATTCTATTGCACTATCTGTTAAAACAGTATTTGTAAAAGTACCCCCAAATGTTGGGTGTTCTGCTTGTGTTGTTATTGCATTGAAATTTAAAGGACTTGTAACATTAGATATTATAGCAGTAGCATTAGAACTAAAATTACCTAGTTTATCAACTGCTTTGACAAGATAAGTTCCTTTTCTTGCTGGTACTGATATTGATGTTGCTGGTCTTGATATTTTTTCCACTAAAGCAACTGAATTAAGCCAATCTGCTGAACCATCAGTTTCTTCTGAATATCTTAAATTATAATAAGCTAAATCTAAATCTGTTACTGCTTCCCATGATAAATGGGCTTCTTGACCACTTACATTAGCTGAAAAGTCTGTTACATCTGATGGTGGTGCAATAGCACCTACTATTTTTCTTTGAGCCGATACATAACTTGAAGAAACCCCTACTGTATTTACTGCTTTTACTCTTACATCATAAGTAGATTGGTCAATCACATTTAAAACTCTGTGATTTAACCCTGAACCTTGAGCATAAATTATATAATTAGAATCTGTGCTTAATTTATACTCTACTTGGTAATAATCTATAAATTTATCGGTACTTGCACCAATAGCAACATCTAAAGCCACAATAACTGTTCCGTCATTATATTCTATTAATTGGTCTGATAATGTAACACTTGCTGGTGGCTGAACCACAAAAGGGTTTGGCAAAGTAGTTGATGGTATAGCTGGAACTGCTACTTGAGTTCCAAATGTATAAAAACTATCCTGATGTTCTGAACATTGTAAAGCTACTGTATGGTCTGCATTTATTGTCATTCCTTGAACACGAAATGCCTTTGCTGAAAAACTTGGTGTTGCATGAGTTATATTAACAATATCCCCAATAGCTAAATCAAGCCCAGTTGCATCACACAGAAGCGAAATGTCTAAACTAGACCTAGACCTCCTTAAAATGATTTCAGCCATCTCTTGGGCTTGA
>VTLG01006913.1_pt1 | contig 13438 bp, 12 predicted proteins | sample 4694571 | NCBI WGS metagenome assembly VTLG01 (sample SAMN12604809, study PRJNA352737) | marine metagenome | biome: ENVO:00000447; feature: ENVO:00000209|ENVO:00000569|ENVO:01000036; material: ENVO:00002151; isolation source: viral sequences binned using virsorter ...
AGGTGACCAAGCCGTCGATATACGTTTTGTTAAAGATGGAGATGCATCTAAATTTGTTATATTAAGAGCAAGTGCAACAGCTTGGTTAACAGGTACTTCTGCCGGATTAACAGAATACGCTATATCAGTTACACATACTGCATCTACTGGTACATCAGTACCATTCTCAGAAGATGATACTGTTACAGTATCTTTTAACCCTGTCGGACAAAAAGGACAGAAAGGTGCAGCTGGTGGCGGTGGAGGTGGAGGTTCTAAAGGACAGAAAGGTGAAGCAGGAGCAACTGGACCTCAAGGACCTACAGGAAGCACAGGACCACAAGGTTCTACAGGACCACAAGGAGCTAAAGGTGCTACAGGAGCAAGTGGACCTACAGGACCACAAGGAAGTTCAGGAAGCACAGGACCAACTGGACCTCAAGGAAGTACAGGACCTCAAGGAAACGCTGGTTCTAAAGGACAGAAAGGAGCAGCTGGCTCTGGTGGAGGCGGCGGTGGAACAGATGATGATTTCGAAGTAGCAACTGCATGGGTTGCTAATTTAATGACTGGTGATGTTATGGCTTTAGGTTCATACACAGCAGCAGTAACAGGAGGAGTAATCCAGAGTTATTCATGATAAACAGGAGCAAATAAAATGGCAATAACGAAAACAGAAATATTAGCGAAAATAGAAGAACGCAAGACAGAAGCGAATACCAAGCTAAATAATTTATTAGCTAATGGTGATATTAGTAGCGAAATGACAGAAGCACAACTATTTGGTGTATTACATGCAATTGCAGTAACACAACCAGAAGTAAAAAAATATGTAGAGGATAATTTATAAACATGGACGATTGGGAAAGAGAAGAATTGATGATTCGAGTAGATGAGCGAGTTAAAACCATCTTTAATAGAATGGAAAAGTTTGAAACTCTTTTTACCAATCATCTATCACACCACGAAACGTGGGAAAATGATATTAGAAATCAAATGCGCTGGTGGGTAGGTGTTGCATTAACAGCAGCTACTGGTAGCGGAGCGATGCTAATGGGAGTAATATAAAATGGCAATAACAAGAGATTCGACAATGACGTTAGATACGTTAGGAACAAGAGTCAGATTACTGACAGGTATCGAAGCTGTAGAAGTAGATGATACTGATTTGTCGGTTCTCATGACTATGGCAATAGAGTGGGTGGAAGAGCAGGAAGGTACTACGTTTAGCGTAAATACCAATGATTTAGTAGACCAAGCTGTTTGTTACTATACTTCTTATTTGATAAGTATAGCGCAGAATGGTATGGGTATAGAGAATATGAAGATAGGAGATATATTCCTTTCTTATGGTTCTCCAGAAGACGACCCATATGGTAAATTTTTGGATATGGCAAATGAGGCGCTCTTACAGAAGAACGCACTAAGTATAAAAACGTCAACCTATAATGCAGACCCAACTCTTGGAGATATAGATTGGAAGAAGAATATAGACGGGTCTGGTAGTACACTTAATGTACGCCAAAAGCCCCGCAATATTAATTGAGGGATAAATGGCACACACGGTAAAACTAGGAAGAGTTAATATGCCTAAACTACTTAGGCAGATGAGACACCGCACGAGTCAAGTGCGTGACCTAGTTTTTATTAGAGATGAGATATTTTCTAAATCTACGAAAACTACAAAAGTAGGAGGAACTTTAGCAGGACCTCCTGTTAATTTTGGTTATGAAACAGATGATAATACAGATAATCTCAGTACAACTGTAGCCAACAAAGCTTATCATAAAGCAACACCAGAATTAGTCTTACCCGGATTAAAATGTTTACAAAGTCCTATAATTAGTCGTGCAGGTTCTCTTAGAAGAGAAGGACATATAACAACAGGTGCTTGTACTTTTTACGCCCCTTCATTAGATTATATTTTAGCTATGGATAATTTTAGTGAGACTGTACAGTTTAATGAATTAGAATCATTTGATAAACTTATAGATATAGAAAGGATTATACAAAAGATAAATGATTATTCTGCATCAGGCACATCTCATACAGTAAGAACATTCCCTGATAAGACAGCTGGTTATCAAATAGACAGGCTACAATTTAAAATAAAAACGGGCACTACGTTATCAAAAATAACTCTTAATGGTAAAGAAGACAATGTAGATAGAAGTCTCACATGGGGTTGCACATTGGCTCTATCAGACACAGCATGGACTACTATTGATGTTCCATTGAGAGATATAGAAGCAACTGAGACAACATCTGTCTATAAAGATGGCGAAAGAACAATATTAACAGCATCAACAGAGAATACTATGCTTGATATAGATAAGCTCTATGGTGCATCCACTTTTGATTTATCGAGCCTAATGCTTACTACAAGCTCAGGCTTAGTAGAGCTTAAAGATATATATCTATATAAAGAAGCAGAATGGAGAATAGAGTCTATTAAAGATTATAGAGATGAATATATAGAGATAGGTGCTGTAAGATTAAGAGGAGATAGAGGAAGTAGGAGAAGAACATATGGCTAAAGATTTTTTAAATGTAATAGAAAGAGCCCTAATGATGGGTATAAGTGATAAGATAAATGACCCTTCACAAGGAGGGACAGCTGCTGGTGATGATGTTTATGTATATGGACAATTTCCAGAAACAGAGGATTTAAAATTCCCTGCTATTATAGTACAACAAGTGGCATCAGGAATAGAGGAAAAATTTGTTGGAGATACTGTAATGTTTGGAGATGACACAACATCTTCAACTGGTGAATTATATGGTATAGGTTTTGTAATACACTTAATTACTGATAGAGAAACTACAATAACAGTTAACAGTGTAAAATACAAACAGAGAAGATTAAATAATTGGCTAATGTTAAATGTAGCAAATGCCTTGAATGATATAGATTGGGATACCTATAAAGAGGAGGATTTAGAAGTAGTAGAAAGACATGTGTTAGCATGGAATGATATAGGACACATGGGTCAATTAGATTGGTATGGGGCCAGTTGTCGTATGTCTGTTACATTTCTAAATAAAAGATAATGGCAGGTACTGCTGTAAAAGTTAAAGCTACTAGAACTACTAAAAGTAAACTATCAACAGGAGCTTACGGTAAAGGAACTCGTAAAACACATTACAAAGGAGTTTGGGGTAATAAACGCGATGGAACTCCTTATGCTGATTTTAAAAAAGACAAGAAAGGAAATATTACTAAAAACAGACGAGTAACTTTTCAAGGACGCGCTAGTGATGGAACAGCATTTGGCGGTTGGGATGACCAACCACTAGTTCAAGCAGGACATGAATTCTTTCAACCCAAATTTAATTCAGGCTCTTGGTTTAAACAAGCACATGCTCCTATGGATATACAAGAAGTTGCTGATTCCCCATCTTCTATATTTGCTATAACTGGAGGATATATTCCTACCTTTACTCAAGATTTTGGTAATATTGCTGAATTCTATAGAAACTATGCTGGAGGTATGATAGTAATGAATGAAGCTATGACTCGTGAAGGACCGGGACCTATGATGATGCGAGGTAACCACGTATGGTATAATTACGCTAGTGATTATTTAGACACTGTTCAAAAGTTAGGAGAATCAGCACCACTTAGCCCAGATGGTGTCCCTTTAATAGACCAAGAAGAAAGTATGTGGGATTCTATATTTGATATGTATATTCAGAATTCAAAAACCTTTGTACAACCACTATTACAAAAGTGGAGAGATGAATTAGGTATAGTTTTGAACGAAGAATTAAGAGTGACAGGAGATGAATTAAAAGCTATTGATAAAAGTGATGTTCAAGCTCCTGAAGAAGGAATGATTCAATTAGTAGCTAATCGTGATAAAGATGTAGAAATGGCTACGACAGATGCTACAGGTGGAGCTAGAGGGTTAGATGTTCAGTTAACTATTAAAATGGCAGGTAAATTTGAAAGGAAAATAGTTCAATGGGATGCTACACAAAGTAAGATTACTAGTGGCGGAACTCACACAGGTTTAGGGACTTTATCTTTAAAAATAGATAAAGATGTTGAAGAGGGTAAAGATATGTTGGACTCTTTTGAAAAACAAGCTAGAACATATTTCGAAAGAAGTGAGAAACATCTAAATACTATGCTAATGGATTTACATAACTATGCAATGGATGCACGAAAGAAAAAGAAAGAATATAAAGATATGGATGTAAGAGAAATACTACAAGCTGAACAATTTAAAACTGGTGATGCATGGTCTGCTACAAAAGTAATTAAAGATAAATTAGGTGATTTTTATACTGAGGGAACTGAAGAAGCAAAACGTATGTATGTAGCAGCAGCTTATGATTCAGCTATGCATATTTTAGGTTTATCTACAGGACAAATTAACCCTGTATGGACAGACCAAACTGGTGGTCAATTACCTGTAGGACATTACATGGGAGAACCGGGTACAACGGTACCAGTTATATTTAGTGCTGAGTGGTTGACTGTAGGAACTGATAGTGTTAAATCAGCTGTACAATTAGAATTATTAAATGTATCAATGGATTTAGAGGCTAAGACTTATGCTGAAATAGTTATGAGAGATGACTTAGGTTACGATGACGTGAAAATTACTAGATTATTAGCAGATGGTAACTTAATGTGGAATTTTTATGATATGATGTTAGAAGGTGATAATATATCTATTGGAAAGTCATATACAGATGGTTATCAGAAAATTACAGGAGCAGGTTATCATATAGCTATGGGTGGCGTTGAATTTGTAGAACAAGATTTTAATAAAGAATTAGCTAAAACATTAGAAGGTCTTATAACAAAAAGTATTGGTAATCCAAGAAAACATATGGGAATAATAAAAAAGACAATGGAAGAAGGTCAAAGAGAAGCTCAAAGATTTTCTAATTTATGGAAACAAGGGGGCTTTGGTGGAGATTTAATCGAAATGGAAACTGAGCATTCTAATCCAGATAATCCTGATTTATCAAAATTTGCGGAAGAGTATAAAGAATGGAGTAAAGATAAGGTAATATCTAAAAAAATGAAAGGATTTAATAGGTTACTTAGGAACTACACTTGGACGATTCCATATATAGGAATTCATTATCAGGGTGGAAAGTCACAGAAAATAGAACCAATGCTACGATAGTAGCTGTTTTAAGCGAAAGCTTTATATACTACCGTCTGCTATTAGTATACATGCGTTAGCGCAACGCAGGAGAAATTAAGTATGGCATACTATCTAGGTAGAGATTTAGACTTAGCACTCACAACTGAGCATGCAACTAAAGGATTGGTTGTTCAGGAGTCTTCTACTACCGGAGTCATTGAAGTAAAAATCAAAAACTGGGCTGATGGCCTAGCAGGAGCTGTCACCTATGACAGTAGTGATGATAAAGCAGATTTATTTGCAGCTCCCAGAAGATTTGGACCAAGTAACAGCCACACATTGTTTGGAGATTTAACAGAAAGTTTAAACCCAAGTGATAGTGATGCTGCTGATGAAGATTGGGACAATAGACCTGACAACATGACCGGTGTAGATATTTCGTTGAGTACTACGGATGAAGATGTTCAGTTTATAGGACAAAGAAATGTTCTTAAAGCTGAAGTAAAAAAAGAAAACAGCATAACCCTAACTCGTAAAAAGAACGATGAAGTTTGGAACGCAGCTTATAACGAAGCACGATTCGGTCTTGATGAGGCAGGGAATATAGGAAACGGGCATTATCAGCCTGATTTCACATCATATGGTTATAGAGTAGCCCTAAAGTTTAAAGACGGAGCAGCTGGTGAGGTATTTATTTTACCAAACTGCTGTATAACTGAATATTCAGTTTCTTTGTCACCCGATGCTTCACAGGAAGAATCAATAACTTTAGTAAGTTACGTTAATCCAATTATATTAACAGGAGCAAACCACGCAGCTCAGGATGATGCAGCGCAGGGAGGTATGTAAACATGGCTTATTATACAGGAACAGATGTTAAGGTTTGGATTTGTACTGAACACGGAGCTTCCGGAATTAAATTGGGAGCTGACGGTGCAAGTGGAGCTAAATTAGTAGCCACTGAAACCGGTGGAGATTTTACGGCAGGAGGAGCTGTTATAGCACCTATGTCTTTATCTGAAAAAGGTCTCGGTGCAAACGATTTTAACATATCAGATATTACAGGAGTCGATGTATCAGTAGGAGCTCAGGATGAGGACATCTCTTATTTTGGTACTAAGACACCCGGAAAGATTGAAACAAAAGCAGATTGTACAATCACAATCACTAGAAAAAAGAGCACTAGATTATGGTCTACCTTATGTCAAGGTTTAACTGAAAATACATCAAGTTATGCAGCAGTAGGTAATCACTCAGGCAGATGGGGTTTGATTAAAGACTCTGGTGATGCTAACATGCGAATAGCAGATGGAACAGTAGACCCTAAGAGTTCTAAAGATGCACAGAGTAAGATATGCTACGGTTACAGAGTAGCTATACAACTTAAAGATGCAACTGATAACACAGGTACTGGAGATAACAAAGACGGTATGGTATTAGTTTTACCAAACTGTTCATTAGGAGACTATTCAGTTACATTAAGTAATGATTCTGCGGATGAAGAAACATTTACTTTGGTAACAATGGTCAAACCACTAATCAGTAATGGAATTCACTCAGGAGAGAATGACAACTTTTCTGGTGTAGTGACACCAACAACCGCTGGTAACATGTAAGGAGATTAAACATGGCAGACGAAGAAAAGAAGGAAGCAAAACCTAAAAAGGTAAAAGAAACAGAGGTAGATTACACTGTTTGGCATCCTGACTATATGTTAAATCACACTTATGAGTTAAAAGACGGTCGTAAGGTTGTATGGACTATGAAAAGCGGTTCAAAAGAACCTCGTTTATTAGTCCTTTAAAAAAACAAATTTGGGGGTGAAATTCCCCCAACAATAAATAAAAGGAGAGACAAAGATGGCAATGGATACATGGTCAATAGATGAATTGAAAGCTTTAACTAATGAAGTACAAAGCTCAGAACTAGAGTATAAAGGAAAAATCTTAAACATTCAATGGTGTGAGTTAACTGAGGCCGAAGAGCCTAAGTTTGCTATACCAGATGATAGTATGCCCGAAGATGAAAAAACTATACTTTTTGCTGAAATAGGTACTGCAAAAGTTATGGCAATGGTAGAAAAAGCAAATGGAATTAATCCAGATGGTATGACTATTTCAAAAGATTCTTGGGAACACCTGCCTTCAACTTTGAGATACAGCGTTAGTAATGTTGTACTTGGGGCTGGTGAAAAGCAAAAGGATTTTTAGATTGGGCGGATAACGCCCCTGAGATGGTTAATATGTATATTCCTCTTATGAAGGAACTAGGTATTAGCTGGATTGATATAAAGAACACACCTAGAGTGGAATTAGACGCATTGTTAATAGGATTAAATAATTTTAATATATTACATGCCTTTGACGGTTACTCTAGTGATGATGTTAATGAAATGGCAAAGAAAAATCCCTCATTAAGAGGAGATTATAGCAAAACACAACAAATGCAAGCAAAGTTCGGTAGGAAAAAGAAACCTACTAGCTTTAATGATTTAATAGGAAATTAGAGAATGGCAAGTCTAACCGGTATGGCGTTTCAAGTTGACTTTCTTTTAGGTAGAGGGTCAAAGGCCAATACGGTCAGCGGTGTAAGAGATACTGTTGACCAAATAAACCTAATCGCTAGACAAGGTGCTAACAAATCTTCGCAAGAAAGGCAGAAGAAGTTAGAAGAAGACTTAAATGTTCTCCAGAAACTTTCCGAAAGGTCATCACAACGTTTGGTTAAAGGCAGAGAAGCCGCTGCAAAGAGTGCTGCTGCGGGTGCTGGTAAAACATCAGCTGCCTTAACTAGAAAAGCTAAAGCCGATACATCTGATTTGGACGCTGTTGCTAAGAAAACGAAAAGCGTAGCCAATGAGATGAAATCAGCTTTTAAAGGTCTTAACAAAGAATTAGAAGCTAGAGGTGGACAAAAAAAGCTTGCAGGTGAGAGTTTTGCTTCAGCCAAAGCAACCGCAGATTTTGTTTCTAGAGAAAGAGAAGAAAGACAAGAGATAGTAGACATACTCCAGAAAAATGTCGATTTAAAAAGACAAGCTGGTACTCTAACAGAAGGTGACGTATTACAATTACAAACTGCTAAAGGTTTACAGAGAGATATTAATAATTTAGAAGACCAAGATTTAGCTACACAAAAACGATTATCAGAATTAGGTGATAAAGCTCACAAAGATTTTATTGAACAGTCTAGACTAGAGGAACAACATTTAAGGGAAATGACTATCCTACGTCAACAAGCAGGACAACAAATCTCAAATATATCAACACAAGTAGGTACTACTCTTCGTAATGCCTTTGTTTATTCAACAGCAGCTGTAGCTGCTTTCTATTATAAATTAAATGATGTGCTTTCTACATTCAGAGAATTTGAAAATGAATTAATGAATGCACAATCTATTTTCCAAACTACAAATGACACCCTTTATGGTTTATCAGACCAGATAGCAGAATTCGGATTGAATTATGGTGTAGAATTACAAAACGCTACAACTGGTCTTTATCAATTAGCATCAGCTGGTTTAAGTGCTGAAGATTCTATGACATTATTGAATAACACTCTTAAATTATCTATGGCTGTTCAAGGAGACCATAATACTATATCTAAATTAACAACACAAACAATATTTGGTTTTGGTTTGGAAATGGAACAAAGTGGTGAACTTGTAGATAAGTTCGCACATGCTATTAACAAATCTTTAATTGAATATCAAGATTTAGCTAGTGCTGTTAAGTTCGCTATGCCTTTCTTTGTATCTACAGGACAGAGTGTAGACCAATTACTAGGTTCTTTACAAGTATTAACCAACCGTGCGTTAGAAGCAGGTATTGCAGGACGTGGTTTACGTCAAGCTTTAGCAGAGTTTGCTGAGAGCGCAGAAGATAATACAAGGGCTTTTAGAAAAATGGGAATTGAAATTACAAATACTGACGGTACTTTTAAACAATTAACCGAGATAGCACGTGATTTCCACGATACTTTTGGTGAAACATCTACAGATGTAGAATTGATGACTACATTACTGGAAGATTTAAATGTACGTGGTGCTACTGCTTTTGTTCATTTGGTACAAAACGTAGAAGAATTTGAAGGAGCTGTAGGAGATTTACAAAACTCAGCTGGCTCTGCTGCACAAATGGCAGAAATTCAAAATCAATCTTTAAATAATCAAATACAAATACTTAAAAACGCATTAATGGCTCCATTTATCATTACCGACGAGATTGGTAGAGCCAATGGCTTTATGAATGAATTCCATATGACATTACATAATATGGTGCAAACATTCTCTGATTTAATATATACAGTAGGACCAGATGGTGAAAAGGTACTTACAGACTTAGGTAAAGGTATGAAAGAGTTTGTTATAGAATCCTTTAAACAATTAACAGTTTTATTACATCAAGCAGCTGCTATATTTAAAAGTATGGCAGGTAATGTTAAAACTACAAAAGCGATGTTTGCTATGATATTAGTACCATTAAAAGTTATGGCTGGTATTTTAAATGCATTAGGACCTTCTGGAATGCAGTTTGTTCTTATGTGGAAAACATTAAATGGGTTATTACCTATTTCTACATTAATGCTTGGTCAAGCTACATTAGCTGAAATATCTCATAAGATGGCAACAGATGCAGGTAATTTGTCTTTAATTAACAAAAGAAACGCACTTGTAGCAGTAGCAATGGCTCAGATGGTTGCTTATGCTGGTATGGGATTAATGGTTTATGCTACTATGCAATTAGCTGAAGGTAATACAGCTTTAGCTACTACATTCTCCATGTTAGGTGGAGCTATTATGATGACTGCCATATCATGGCAAGCTTTAAAGGCTGCACAAGCTGGACCAATAGCATTTGCTGCGGCAGCAGCTGCGGGTGCAGCTATAGGATATGCATATATTAAAATGATGGCAAAGGCAGTTAAACCACCTAAAATGCCACCAGTACAAGAATTAGATATGACAGGTGGAGCTGCTGGAGCAGGAGGAGGACCAGACCCTACTCAACAATATGGTGGTGCGGTAACAGCAGATACTGGTATGACAATGACAAGAACATATGATACAGGAGGAGGACCAACTGCAAACCATCAATTAGCATATGTGGAACCCGGTGAGACTATAACATCTAAGACTATGAATGCGCTTGGCGGGGCAGGTGGAGTTACAATTAATGTCAAAGGTGATGTCTGGGATGAAGATAAATTTGTTGAAAAGGTAGGTGACGCACTTGGTGGACCTGCACAAAGAATTATGATTAATAGGGGGATAGTATAGAATGGATGAATACGTAACAGGTGGAACAATGTTTTACAGAGTTTCAGATAAAGGATATGATAATACAAATGTAAAGGATACTACTTTACATACAAAATTTGGAGATTTATCAGATGGTAGTAATTTTGTTCTTTCTGTAAAATCAGGAAATGATTCATCTATAGCATTATTAGATTTCCAAGTTACACCTCCTGCACACTACGATGTTAGTAATAATCCTGTTATGGCTGGTTTTGATTTTAATTTTGTTAATGTAAAAGTTAATGAAAATGATACTAGTGGAGCAGCAGGAACTATAGATGCAAATGCTGAATTACCTAATTGTAATATATATCTTATGAAAGAAGATAATGTTATGGAAAATGAAGGAGATGTTTCTATTGTTAATAGTGCAGGTCTAGATTTTGATAATAGATTATCAGCAGGAGCTACTTTTGAAAGAGATAATTTAGCTGTTTTTATAGCTAATCAACATTTTAATAGTTCTTCTTTAGCATATACAGAGATGTTTTCTCAAACATCAGATGTGAATATTAATAAACATACTACACAAGGAGTAGTAGCAGAGACAAAAAATCCTTACATTACTTTAAAAGTAGCAGACGATAAGAGAGGTATACTAACTAAAGGATATAATAAAGAAACTTTAAGAGCATTTTATGGTACAGTTCATACAGATGGTAGTAATATAGTTCCTATAAAAGCCGCTAAAGATGATGCTGAGTTCCCACCAGAAAAATGGAAACCGGGAGCACCAAAGGGTGAACAAGGTGGTATAATGAGTGGTGCGCTTGGTGTAGGTCTAGAAGCAGCAGGGTTAAGTGGTATTATCGCTGCACCGGGAGCTACTTTAGCATCTGCCGGTTACTTAACAAATCCCGGAATGGCTGCTGTAATGAGCTCAACAGGAAAAACTGTAGGTTTTTACGGTACGAGTGGTGGTACAACTTACCAATTAGGAACTAAAACACTGGAAGGTGGAAGTAAAATGGGTAATTTGAAAGAATCATTAGGACTCATGAAAGGTAAACACAATCTTAGAATGGCCAATGCCAATCAACTAGCTAAAGGTCCAGCAGGAAAGGGTCTTATCAAGAAAGCAGGATGGGCTGGAGTAGCATATGGTGGTTATGAAGGTTGGAATAAAGGTAAGGACCGTGCTGATTCAATTAAAGCTGCAAAAGCATCAGGTGATTTCTCTGGTGTAAAAAGACCAACATTTGAACCTGTGTGGAAACATAAGAAAATTAAAGGTGATATAAAATACGCTATTACCAAAGAATATGGAACAACTTTCCAATTAGATGAGAATGCAGTAACAAATACATCTTCATGGTGGGATAAGGTTAAAGAAGTTAGAGATTATGAAAAATTAGAAACTCACCTTGCAGGATTTTCTACTGCTGCTTCTGAAGACCAATCATATGGTAGTGATGAAGAAAAGTTAGCTAAATCATCTATTAACTTTGTAACAGGTAAAGAAGGTAATTGTATGCATATGATGGCTTATACAGATTATGATACTTCTCAGAACGTTATTAATCAACCTGTTATAGATTTTAGTGCTACTGATAGGCCATTACAACAAGATATATACGTTTCTAAATATAATTTACCTAGACCAGCTCAATTTTTCCAAAATAATACAGGAGGAGCACATACTAGTGTCCAAAGAATAGGTGTAGGTAGTATTCTCGATGGTAGTAGCGTTGCATCAAAACAACCAACTGATTCTTATGAATTATCCTTTGATATGATGGTAGGAAATTTACCAGTGCCATATGCAGTTCTTTATGACCAAGACGGAAATGATAATGTAGGTGAAGTTATAAAACCTCTATTTAGGAGAGGTATAGCTGTTACCTTTTCAGATAAAAAACCACAAGATAATGAATGTTTTTATGATTATATTAAAAGACATACTGATGCTACAGGAAGCGCTGGATATAATTCAAGAATAATGGGCTGGGTTATAGAGAAAAAATTAAGTTTTGATGACGGAGTCGCTACATTCGGTACAACATTATGTATACCAATAGCTTCCCGTACTGGTGCTGGTGCTAGTGACAATGCAGTTAATTTACATAGAACTTCAGCTGGTAATACAGACAGTACCCTTTTAGATTTAGTTACTGTACCAGCTAATGGTGTAGAAATACCTGCCTCTACTTGGTTGAGATTTAAAATGTCTACAAACTTACATGGTGGTACTGGAAAAGCTAATGATAGACCATCAAGAGCTCATTTAACAATACATGATGCGGGTACTGGTGAGATAATTGATGCACAGAAGTCTGGTGGAGATGATGCAGGACCTATAGAGTTATTATCTCCTTATCCAGAATGTGACACTGATTTTGTTAGCCCTGCTATTGAAGATGACCAACCCCTTAATAGAGATGGTGAGTGGTTACCTCATATGACTATATGGGTTGTAAACCACAGATATAATTCTGGTGGTTATCTAGATGAGGTTGGAGATAGGTCTTATAATTCTGAAGCCGACCCAGCAAATGATGTATTTTTCCATGATTGGTTCCAAAAGAATCCACAGAAGGGTGCAACTGGAGAAACTAACTTAGCTTCACAAGCTATACACGCTGACCCATATGAATTAGCAAAAACAGAATGTTGGGTAGATAATATGTATATTAGAGGTGCAGAACCAAAATTAACTAATATGTCAGTGAATGAAGAGAATCCAGCTAACATTCCATCAAATAATATATTTAACAATGATGATGTGTTTGCAGTACAGAATGCTCCTATAGGAGGAGGAGACCCTGTTACAACTACAGCACCAACAGTAATAGCTTTGGGTTTTGAAACAACAACTAATATAGCAGGTGGTACAGGTAGTAATTCCAAATTCTTATTATTTAACGATTTCTGGGCAGATAATGACCCATGTATGAAATTAATAAATGATGGCTCTACTTCTTCAGGACCTTCGAAAGTCAAAGGAGACGCAACTAAACACGATTTATATGCTGGTTATTCAAAGGGTGCTGAAAAGGCAGGAGATTGGATTGATGCATATAGTACTAGAACTACTCAGATGACTGCTAAACTTGAT
>VTLG01008324.1_pt1 | contig 13438 bp, 14 predicted proteins | sample 4694571 | NCBI WGS metagenome assembly VTLG01 (sample SAMN12604809, study PRJNA352737) | marine metagenome | biome: ENVO:00000447; feature: ENVO:00000209|ENVO:00000569|ENVO:01000036; material: ENVO:00002151; isolation source: viral sequences binned using virsorter ...
TAAAGAATAAAGTAAAAGTTCTTACACAATCTCAAAAAAATAAAGCATTAGCTAAAACTCTTATAGCAGAAGGAGCTATTGCTGGAACTGGTGGTGTAGGACAAAACTTAAAAGCACAAGAAGTTGACATGGCTATAGGTAGAAGAGAGCCTGGTAAATATAACGTAGGTGAAGCATTAGCACAAGGTGCGATAGAAGGTTTAGCAAGTCCTGTTGCAGGTGTAGCATTAGCAGGCATAGGTAAAGCAGGTGTAACTGGTGTTAAAAAAGTTGGTTCATTAGCTACAAGAACAAAGTCTGGTGAACAAGCTGCACAATACGTCAATAGAATGAAAAACTATTTACTCCCTTTTGGAGGAGTAGATGATATTACTCAAAGAAACTTTGAAAGAGGCAGAGCCATATTCAAAGATATTAAAGGTGAAACAGAAAATTTAATTGATGCTATTAGAATAGAAGAACAAAGATTTTTAAAAGCAGATGATGGTATGAATGTACCTGAAAAATTAAGAATGACTGTTGAAGATAAAAGAAATTTAGTTAACAGTGCTATGGAAAATGATACTGCAGCTTTACGTTCATTAGAAGAAAAAGATGCAGGCATGTATAATGCTATCAATGATTTTGTAAAGCTAAGAAAAAAAGTATACAAAAGAGTATTTAAATATACAGACCCACAAAGTGATAAGATACAAAACATATACAAAATAGACCCAGAACAATATACTAAAAATGTAGCAGATAGAGCCAAGAAAGATGCAGGCATACCTTTTAAGTTTTGGAAAAAGTATGAAGTTAATCAAGCAGATTTAGATACATTAAAAACAGCAGTAAAAAAAGATAAAGAAGAACAAGTTAGATTTGGTTTAAGAAAAGGTAAAGTAGACCCAGCCACCGGTAAAGTTACAGACATAGGTGAGTTAAAGAAAACATTTAAACCACAAAGAGAAGGTAAACTTGATGTTGATAGACAAGCTAAATTAGTAGATGATTTTATTGAAAGACAAGTATATAAATATAGATACTCAAAACAAAAGAAAACAAAGTTTGGTGGTCTAAAAACTAGAAGAGAAATAAATCCTACATTAAGAAAGATATGGGGTTTTAATACTAGCCCTGCAGTTAGAGCAGCAGAAACTATAGGTGCTATCACTGAACCAGTATCTGAAGTATTAGTTGCAGACCAAATAGGTAAAAGTCTCGTAGGTAGAGGTATAGGTATAGATTTAAGTAAATTACTAAGACCTGATGAAAAAGGTGATGTTGATATAGCTTTACAAAGAGCAGCAGAACAAAGACCAGGTGAAGACTTAGTACCTTTAGTAGGTGGACCAGATGCTGATGATGCTGCAATACGATTAGCAAGAACAGATATATTTAATCCTGAACTAAACATGGTATTTGTTCCAAGAGATGTAGCTAATAAATTAAAAGTATTAACAGATACTAAACCTGTATTTGGTAACTCTTTACTAGGTAGTTTATTCTCTGGTGCTAATGGTTATCTTAAAAAAGGTGTAACAGTTTACAATCCATATGGCCATGTTAGAAATGCTATGGGTGTACCACAATATGTTGCTGCTTCTGGTAATGTAAAAGGCATAGGTCAATATGCAAATAAAGTATTAAAAGATAGAGAAGGTTTTAATAAATTTAAAACTGTAGCTGATAGATTAGGTGTTACTGCTACTAATGTTGAGATTAATCAGATACTTGGTAGATTAGCTGATGCTAGAAAAATAGAAGATGAAAAAGGTCTTGCTGGTTTTTTAGGTAGAAGATTTTTAGATTTATCTTCTGGTGGTATTGCTGCTGTAGAAAGAACAGGTATAGGTAAGAGAGTATCTAGAAAAGCAGAAAGAACATATACTGGTACTGATGATGTTGGTAAGATAATGACATTATTTAGTGAGTTAACAAATGCACAAAAAATATTTGATGAACTAACACCTGCTCAAAAACAATTAAAAAGAGAACAGTTTTCTGCAAACTTTGGTGTGCCTCTACCTAAAAGAGGTTTTAAAAAGTTTGATGAAGAAATGTTACTAGAAGATGCTGCAGGTAATACACTAAATGTTATACCTACATATGATAGAGTTCCAAAGATATTAGAGAAGATGAGAGACATACCTGTGATTGGTGCTTTTACTGCTTTTCCAGCAGAGAACTTACGTAATAAATATAATATATTAAAATTAGGTGCACAACAATTACGAGAGGGTTTTGAAACAGGTAATAAAGCATTGCAAAAAGCTGGTGCACAAAGATTAAGACAACAGATATCAATGGCTGCTATACCTACTGTTGCTGCCTATACTTATAATCAAGTTATGGGTACAGATAAAGTAGAGTCTGCTGTTAGAAAAACACAACCAGAGTGGGCTAAATATCATGCACTACAGATAAGACCTAAAGGTAAAGATGAAGAAGGTAATGAAACATATGGTGTTACTGATTTATCTTATAATAATCCAGACCAATATGTATTAGATATCATTACACCTTTAATGATGGCAGCAGCTAGCGGTGAAGATGTTGTAGAAAAACTAGATGAATTGTTTCCATATGCTGTAAAGAAAACATACGAGCCATATTTAAGTCCTTCTATGGCAACAGAGTTAGGTTTATCTTTTTTAAATTATGCAAAAGCAGATACAGATGAAGGTAGAATAAGACATTTAACTAACTCTTATAAATTAATAGAACCTGGTTTTGTAAAACTATTAAGAGATATAGGTGGTGATGCTGCTGTTGAAAGTTCTTTTAATGTGTTATCTGAAAAACTATATGGTAGAGGAGAGATAGGTACAAAAGTTAGAGAAGCACTAAATCCATCATACTTTGGTGATACTGCTAAACTATCTAAATCTCTAACTGAATTAGGAGCATTGCCTGCTGGTGGGCCAATGGCTTTTGCTTTATACCCTTTTAGATTAGGTATCAAAGAACAAGATTACAAACCTAAAAAACAAATAGGTTTTGCTGTTAGTAATCTTATGAGAAATGCTAATGGTACATTAAAAGGTGTAACTAGAAACATAAAAAATAATTTATCTAATCCTAATGTAACTAGAAACTTATCACTAAAAGGATTAGCACAAGATTATCAAGAAGCTATAGAAGAACAGTTTGCAGCACAACAAGGAGTTTTTGAATTAGTAAATGATTTAAAATCTTTTATGACACCTGTTGAAATTAGAAAAATATTAAGAGATAGAAAGATAAAAGCAGCAGGCGGTTTTTCTGATAAAGAAATAGATAATATTATTGGAGGTACATTTACCATACCTAGATTTGATAGTAAGGCTTTTTCTGATATAGGTAAATCTAATCCTGCATTAAAACCATATCTATTTAATATACAAAAAACATTAAATAATTTAGAGAATCAATACTTAGGTAAAACATTACAAACTGAAGAATTACCGGATATAACAATAGGAGACTAAAATGGCAGATATGACAATGATATGGAATGCAATACTAACAATGGCAATAGGTGGATTTCTATGGTGGATACGTTCTACATCTGCTGCTATTAGTAAAGTTAAAGATGAACTGGCAAAGTCAAAAGAAAACATGGCACTAACGTATGCCACGAAAGATGACGTAAAAGATGATATGTCACAACTCATGCAAAGATTTGATAGACTAGAAGGTAAGATAGATGATATGATTAGAAGGGCAGCAGAGAAGTGACAACTGTTTTTTTATTAATGATATATCTAGGTAGAGTGCAACAGGAAAGTAGTATGATGTTTGCTGATATAAATAGATGTAAATACTTTGCAGCTAGAGTTATGAAGCAGCCAGCAAATCCACAAACTAAACAAAGATATACAGCAATATGTAGACCTGTGGAAGTAGATTTAAGTAATCCAAAGGTTAGAGTTTATAGATGAAAGGGTAAGAACATGGCAATATTTAATAATCCAGGTAATATAGAAAAAGGAGCAGGGTTTGCAGGCGACACTGGTAAAACTTATGGTAATAATAGATTTAGTGTTTTTGATTCTAAAGAAATGGGTATACGAGCAATATTTAGAGATTTAAGAACTAAGATGAAAGAGTTTGATGGAGATGTAGATAAAGTAATAGCTAAGTATGCTCCACCTAATGAAAATGAAACAAAAAATTATTCTGATTTTGTAAAAAATCAAATAGGCTCTGATACGATAACACCTGATAATTTAAGAGATGCGGTGAAAGCAGTTATTAGAAAAGAAAATACTAAAAAATCTGCTGATTATTACTTAAAAGATAAAAGTGCTTTTGATTTAGCAGAAAAGTTATCTAACTTTAATTTTCCAAGTGGACTATCTTTTGAAAAAGCAAAAGAATACTATGAAAAAGGTGAGTTTTCAAAGGGTGGTGTTGGAGCAGCAGATATAAGAAAGGCAAATAGAAAAAGATTAATGAAAAGAAAAACTGGTGGTATGGTATATAGAAACTATTATAGCTACGAACCAAGAGACATATAACAAAAATTAAGAGGCAAAATGGACCCAGTTACAGCATTTGGTGTGGCTACGACTGCATACAAAACTATTGTAGCAGGATTCAAAGTAGGTAAACAAGTAGAAAACATGTCTAAAGATTTAGGCAGGTGGATGGGTGCTATACAAGCAGTTAAAGAAGGTCATAGTAAAAAGAAGAATAGAATGTTTGGCTCTGTAGAAGAAGAGGCACTAGAAACATTTGCTATGAAGAAGAAAGCTATAGCAATGGAGAACGAGCTAAGAACATTTGTTAATATGAACTATGGCCCTAATGCTTGGAATGAAGTTATACGTATACAAGCAGAGATAAGAAAGCAAAAGAAAGAAGCACAAATAGAAGCACAACAAAGGCAACGTCAAATGGTAGAGAATACTATTATAGGTGGCCTAGTTTTGATGTTTATTTTCTTCGTTGTCTACGTTGTCTACCTTGTTATGACTGTCTAAAAAACCGGCTTGCTGTCCTATCTTAATATAAAAATCTTTACCCATTATTTTAGCTGAATCTACTAGGTCTTGTTCTAATTTTACAGGGTCAGTAGTATCTTCTTTTTCATCTTGTGTACCTCTAATTCTAGAGAGTAACTCCAGTGCTTTTATCGCACTATTAGTATGGCCATTTGCATTGGCATATTCATACTGCTTTTCTATTTCAGATATAACATCTACATCAGTAGTTAGGTTTTGTTCGAGTTCAGTAACCCTTTCGATAATTTCCTCGTTTTGTAGTAACCTATGCCCTTGTCGTGCTGCATGTTCTTTTGAATACCCAGCAGCTCTCGCAGCTTCTGAAGCATTTCTGTGTAAAACATACGATTGACAAAATCTTTCTTGTTGTTCATTGAGAGCCACTACTTTGTAACCTTTTTATATTTCTCAAAAGTTCTAAGTCCACCAAGTCCTAACATACCCATTAACACAGTCATTAAACTACCCATGTCAAACTCTGGTAGTGGTGGTAATGTTGCACCAAATAAAGCTGCAAAGAAAATAATAAACGGAGCTGCGATAAAGTGCCATACCAAGGCAACTCCACACGACCAACCTATGAAGGGCCGCCATCCGGCAACAAATATATTACTAGACTTTGCTTCTTCTTTGTTTATAGCTAGTTGTCCTTTAGCTAATTCTTGTGCATGCTTCTCTGCCATTGTAGCTATCTCATGTGCAAGTTTATTTTTTGCATCTTTATCTTCTATAAACTTACCTAATAACTTTGTAGCAGGTCCTATTAAACTTAGTAGTGCCATGTTACTTCCTTTCTATTAATTTCCATTCTGTTATTGATACTGGCTTTTCTGCTTTCTCATCTTTTAATACATCTAAACTGTAATGTATATTTAAATGCGAGTGTTTATCATGTAATTTTAATAATTTATCTGTCCAATACTCCGGAGTTTTTATATTAACGTGTACGTTTCTACCATCTTTAAACGTTTTTAGTGCTTTGTAACAAGCTATAGTTAAGAATATAAATTTTTTACCATAAGAAAAAACTTCCTCTAAAATCCAATCTACATCTTTTTCATCTATGTGTTCAATCACATCTGTGCACAATACAGCATCATATTTACCTTTAGGTAATTTATTGTATTTAGGATATGCTGGGTCATATAAAGAGTAGAAATCTAGTTGCCAATGTTCAGGTAAAGGTTTATCTAATACTAAACTATTACTTTCATTTATTGCTAATTTATTATAATCTAAATCGTTATATAATAATGCTTTTCCACAACCATAATCTAATAAACTTTTAGCACCTTCTTTAAAAATAACTTTAGTAATTTTGTTTATGTGATTTGCTAAACAAAGTCCATTAAAGTATTTAATATTTTTATGAAACTCTTCATATTCTCTTAATAAATGTTTATATTCTTCAGATGTATTTTCTCTACTATACATCAAAAATCTCTTGATACTTTGGTAAAGTTTCTCTATCTACACTATTTTTCCATAACTCTGATACTAAAGTATTTTCACCATGAAAGTAGTAATTAACACCCATAGTCTTATCAGCAAAAGTTTTTTCACAATCTTGAGCCATTGCAAGTAACTCACCAGTGGTCCAAAAATCTTTTTTACCTACAGATACTTTCATATACTTTGGTCTTCTTGGTTCATCATCAGCACCAGTAGTTTCTTTTTTCATGTCATCTGTTGGCTCTTCTGGTAAAGAACATTCAAAACCAAACAAATGCATGTTTCTAAAACCCATAGTATGTAACATACCTATAGCTCTCATAGCTGCACATGTACCACCAGTAATTAATGTAGCACCTGCTGGTAAACCTACATCTTCTCTAATCTTTACCTGATTATTTTTTATCGCATGTTTTCTATCTTCATCATCTCTTAATGATTCTGTGAATGCATGCCAACCCCATATATCTGCTTTTTTTTCTATAAGATAATTAGTAACAGAAGGGTCTGTCATAGATGCAACTAAAAACTTAGTGTCTGATGTGATATCTTTTAACAAATCTTTTCTTTTAATTCCATGTGTGCTTTCACCCTCTATAGAACGTGGGTCTAATAATATACATGCTTTTGGTTTTATATTATTTTTTAATAAACCTGGATAAGCATGTTTAACACACATAGTTAAAGCATTTGGATATTTTTTTATAGTTTCTTTTAAATCTGTATAATCAATACCTGGACCACCAGAAATAATAATTGCATGGTCTGTATGAGTTCTGTATTTACTTATAAATTTATTCTTATCAATAAGTTTTAAATTATCTCTTATATTATTTCTTATATAATCTTTAGGTACACAATCTCTAGGATTAACAACTATAGGAACTCTTTGTAAATCTGCTGGTATTGTAGGAAGACTACTATCATTTAGTATTAACATTAAGTTAGTAAAACCACCACCATTAACTTTATCACCTGAAGGTAAAATAAATTTACGTATATCTTTATTACCTTTTAAACTATCCCAAACTTTATTTACACCATAATAAGCGTCATTAGGAGCCATCTTATCATCATCAGGTCTAAAATAATGGTCAAACATAATAATAGGAGTTTTCTTAACACATTCATAATCATGTGCAACAGTTTTTATACTATTACCTCCACCCACAAATGCCATATCAAACCATTCACCTTGGTCTTTTAAAACATCTCTTGTATTGCCTTTGTTTAATTCAAATACAAATGTTTTATTTTTAGTTTCTTTAATATGTTCTGCAAAAGATTGTAGTCTTTCTTGAACAGCAGACATTTTGTTATGAGCTTTTGCATTAAATTCTTCATGGTCTGTTTCAATAGTAGCGTCTTCAAATAAATCATAACCATGATAAGTAAAAGTATCGGTATAATCAAAAGCAGTTAATGCCATTTGTATAGCTCTACCACCATTCCAAGTACCAGTTTCTACAATAGATTTAGGTTCATATTGTTTAATTATTTGTGATATCTGTTGATATCTATTAGGTTTAATATCAGGAGCAACATTATCTGATAAAGGAAAAGCTCTTTCACCATTACCTTTTCTTATAGCAACTTTAGAGAAGTCTGGTCTTCCTGAAAAATGATAAAAGAAATTGTTCATAGAACTTGTTTGTTCTACTTTCATACCATGTGCTTGATAGATAGTTAGTAGTCTAGATAAAATATAATAATCATGCCACTCTCTATATTTAGTCATTTCACCTAGTATATATGCACCACGTAAATCTGCAAGTATATCTACAGTAGGTTGTTTATCTAAATTAAAAGCCATGAAGAAGGGCTCATCAGGATTATAAACCATATCAGCTTTATCATTTAGCATAGCTAACATATCTTGTTTTGTTAGTCTTTTCTTTAAGTAAGAATCAGCATCTATCCATATTAACCAACCAGGATTTTTACTTTTCTCTGCTAAATTAAATGCCATCTCTGTTAAAGCAAAGACTTTATGTGACCATTTTAACGCATCTAACTTTTCATTATATGGTATCTTACCTTCTTCTGTACCATCATGCTCTGCATATCTTTTTAAAAAATCTTCATGGTCTTTTATATCATGTAAACTTTTATAAGTATAATCTGGTAAAGAATAAGCATCTATCTTGCAGTCATGATAGTACGCAGTAAAATTAATACTTGTATCTAAACTTTCTTTTGTTGAATTTAATAAATGTATTGCTGTATCTTTTAATATACTTTCATTAAAAGATGTTACAATATTAATTTGTTTCTCTGTAGATTCCAAAATTTTTCTCCAATGTTTCTAATGCTTCTTCAGCTTCTGCTAATTGTTTAATTAATACAATGCAATCTTCTACTATCTTAGGATGTTCACCAATTGCAACAGGTTTTTGAAATGCTAAATCAAGTTGATATAATGCTTTATTTATTTCACCTTTATAGTGACATTTCAAAGACTTATATAATGTGCTAGTTAACTCTCTCATTGTATTAAATAATCCTTTTCTCTTGGTATTATGCCTTTCATCTGTAACCATCTAGCATCTTCACACCACTTAACAGCATACCTTCCTTCAGTGGTTCCTCTAGGTTTCCATTTAGCAAACCAAGGCCCACCTGTTGTAAAGTGAACAATCTTTGGTTTCATGTCTTCCGGTGAATGTCCATCAAGCCAGTTCCATTCTTCAGGTATTTGACCTATATCAGACTCTTCATCAGGCAACCATTTAAATGTATGTAACCATCTACCTTTTTCTGTATTAACAGCATCAATACTTAACTTATCTAAGTAATGGTGTTCATTATTAAACATCATAAGACTAGACCAATTCTTCATATTGTAGGGTTCTTGTGCTTGACCATCCATTTTTATACCTTTTTCAGGTGCATACTTGTGGTGCACTGCCCACACAGGATAATAATTATCTCTGCACATATCAAATAACTCTGTGATATCTCCATAACAATACATATCACAATCCATATATAAAGATAAACCAGTGTATAAACTTAAATGTGGTACAAGAAATCTAGTAAAACTAAAATCAGTAGAAAAAGGTCTACCATCTATCTCATCATACTGTTGATTACCTATCTTATTAGACCTTCTTCTAAACATACCATTTTTAATTAATGCATCTTTTTTAAGAGGCACTATTCTTACAGGGTTCTTGGCACGTATTTCTATAGAGAACTTTAATACTTCATAAGCAGCATGTTCTCTTGGGTCATAGCCAATATACACTGTGTCCATATCGTTTCTAATCTTCATATTCATTTACCTTGTCCTTTATATTTTTTATAGTTTCTTCTTTTATGTTTATTTTTAGGTCTAGTCCTATTAGACTTACCTATAGAAGTAATCTTTTTAAAAAAACTTCTTAGTCTTTTTCCTGCTCCTACTACTGCTCTTGCCATATAAACATTATAACATAATTAAAAAAATAATGCAACAAAAAAATTACATAGCATTTAGTGCATTAACTATTAATAATAAACATATCACTATAACAATAAAGTCAAGCATATATTAAATATCCACTAACTCACATGAACCTGCAGTGCATGCCAACTCCTGTGAGCCTCTAGTGTTGTCTTCTTTTTCAAAGTCTTGTAGTTTAGACCAATCTATTTTCTCAGGCATCTTAGATTGTAAAGATTCATATTGCTCTTTATCTATATCTTGATAGGGTGCTTGTTGATAAGTATGGTCTGAGAAAGGTAAGAAAGATACACCAGAAAGATAATCAAAATTATCCCAACACCAGTTACCTACATTTACCCATTCACTTTCTTTTACTGATATAGTTACAGAAGGTTTATGTTCACACCAATGTTGTGCATAACACTTCCATATTTCTAACTGTTCAATAGCTGACATATCATTTCTATATATAGCAGTATCAGAACAACTCATAGGAAAAGAAAATACTGTAGTGTGGTCTGGTTTCATTACATCTGGTTCATTTGGTATACCTTGTTCTTTCATAAACTCTGTTAGTGGGTCTTTGTTATCTCCTCTAACTGTACGAATATAGTAAGGATTATGTCTTGCATGAATACCACTAGCACTGTCAACTAATTGACTAACTGTGCCAGAAGGTTTAACACATGTAATAGCTGTTGATTGTGGTATGCCTAATTTATCTGACCACTCTTTATTTGTTACAACAGCTTTGTTTCTCATACTTTTTAATATCTCTGGTAATCTTTCTCTTCTTCTATTTATAATAGAGTTATCCATAATACCTGTAAGAGATACACCTAATAATCTTTCTTCTTCTGTATTAGTTTGCCATCTCTTTCTTAGATAACCAAAGTCTGTAAGTGTAGCTTGTATTGTTCCTAGTATAGTAGCGACTTCTATCTTATCATGTAGTGTGGCCTCAGTATCCATAGGTCTTACAACTACCTCTGTAAGATTACAAAACTGATTAGGTCTTAATATAATTTCACTACAAGGATTAGTACCAAAATCATAATCACCATTACGTCTACCATTTTCTCTAGCTTTTTCTTGTGCTGAAACTCTGTTGAATATACCTCTTTCACCAGACTTACTTTCATATAAGGCCAACCACTCCTTCATAAAAATACCTGCATCCGGTTTTTCAGTATAAACAACAGAGTTATTTGCCAGTGCTCTTTCAGGGTTTGTGTCCCACCATGCACCGGATTTGGCAACTCTTAATCTTTGGTCCGAGAGATTACTCAAAGATATTAGAGCTGACCTACGTACACCACCAACAACCACTACTTCACCAGTCTTGCACGCAATATCGTGACACTCCATAGTATTTAATTTTCTACCTCTAGCACCTTTAAACTTTTCAATAACAAAATCAAAAAGATTAACTAAAGGCTGTGGGCCACTTGCTCTACCACCAAATGTTTTTAATCTTTCTCCTGCTGGTCTTACTTTGCTAACATTTATCTTCGGTATTCTACAAGTATAAAGATAAGATATTAAATCTTTAAATCCTCTGGCCCAACCTTCTTTTGAGTCGGCAACAGAAACAACATCATCTGTCTTCTCAAACTCTCTATCTGGAATAGTAGGCAACTTATCTACATACTGTCTTTCAACAGAAAAACCTACACCTGTGCCATTCATTAATATATAAAGTATTTCATCAAATGCTTTTGGATTATCAATAGGAATATAAGAACAATTATAACCGGCAATATTTTCTCTCTCTAATGCTGTGCCGGCAGTCATCAATGCTCTCATAGAAGGCATAACAGAAAGACCAATAATATAATCCTCTATCTTTCTCCATGTCTCACTGTCTATTTCTACACCTAAATTTTTCTTTAAATGTATCTGCATAAAATTACTTAACCTGGATACTGTTTCAATCCATGTCTCTCTTCTTCCCTCATCAGGCAACCATCTAGAATATCTAGACAGATGTATAAAACTTTGATATTCGGTTGGTAAATAGTTATTCATCCTTGTACTCCATCTCTAAAATCATTTCTGCGTAGTGTATTACTTTCTCTATATCTTTTCTTCCTTCTCCTTTTCTTCTATGTCTTGTAACATATTTTATAATATTACCTTCAAGAAAAGTTAAATCATTGCCTACAATATATTCAACTGGTTGTATCTTACAATCTTTATAATGACTACCACCTACTTGTTTTAGTGTAGCTTTTAATGCTTGTTTTTTTAAATCTGTTTTTATAAAACCTTTGTCTTTTATAGTTTCTTTAATGGCTTCATCCATCATACCCATGTTTGCTTGCTCCTCGTAAGTTATCATATCTTGATATAGTTTATCAAAATGTTGTTCATATGTCAAATCTTTTTTTGTTTTCATCTTCGCCTCTTAAAACATTTCTTATTCTTTTTCTTAAAAAATCTTTATTACTTGCATTCATAACTTTATATGCAAACGACCTAGCTTTATTTGGTTGTACTCCTGCCATTTGACAAACTGAATGAAAGTTCTCACATGTTACTCCAACACTTGTAAAAAACCAAGACTCTGCTCTTGCTTTATTTACTTTGTCTTGTGGTGTAATAACATTCTTTGATACATCTAATAATGCCTGAAGTATTACAGACAAAAATAATCTCTTCTCAGAGCTGTTTGGTTCTGAGTAAAAAATATTTTCTATCTGTATTATATCAGGTTCGTCTTTCACTTTACTTCTTCTACATTCGGCTCTTTCTCAATGTGTGTGAAATACCTTTGACCAGTCGAATACTTATATATACGAAGTCCTTTACCATCATTAGCATCACTCCAACAATCATGCTTATAATTGCAATAAACACAACCAGTATCGAGCCTATAGTTACCAGACTTTCCATCAGGAATTGCTTCATAACATTTAGCTGGTGGTACATCTGACTTAACAACTTTTTTAATCCTTTGTATTCTATCTCTGGCATTTATCATCTCCAATGAATGTACTTTTGTATAACATATTTCTCCTGTCGATTTATTAATAACTAAGAACCCAGCCTCTTCTACATTATTTCCTTGAGCATATGCAGATATCTGTGGTATGTAACCAAAAGGGTCATCACTAGATAAGTTATTATATTTAAATTTACTATAACCTCTACCAGAGGCACTCTTACAATCTACTAATACTCCATCAATAAAACAATCCTGGTGTCCCTTTACTCCTTCAACCTGTACTTGCTTTTGTTGTTGTGTTACTTTATGGCCGGCAATAGAGGCCAACATAATTAATAACTCCTCTAGTATATAACCATAAAGAAATTTAATTCTTGTACTAGGTGCTAAAGGTTTATTATGTGGCTTTTTAAAATCGTACCACAGTTGCCTATCAGGTCTACCTATTGTTGATAATCTTAATCTAGGTTTATCTTCAGGTCTTTGTTTTAGAAAATCTTTTACATGTATCTTAACTGTTTTAGCAAACGTATCTATACATTTATCTACTTCTTTTTCTGTTAAGTTCTCATTCTTCTTTTCGAATAAATTATATATATCTTCTACTAATGTTTCTATTTTTTTCATGATGTGTTGTGGGAGACC
>VTLG01013579.1_pt1 | contig 13437 bp, 21 predicted proteins | sample 4694571 | NCBI WGS metagenome assembly VTLG01 (sample SAMN12604809, study PRJNA352737) | marine metagenome | biome: ENVO:00000447; feature: ENVO:00000209|ENVO:00000569|ENVO:01000036; material: ENVO:00002151; isolation source: viral sequences binned using virsorter ...
AAATCATATCTCTCATCAGAGTCTTGTATGTAATCGTGTCCAACATGATCATCAAAACACACACCAAGAGCCTCGGACATGATACTTGGTATCGCATCCTTAGTACGTGTTTTATCTTGTCCATCAGCAATCTTGACAGACTCCATTAAAGCAATGTAAATTGCTTTCTCTTTACACCACTTCTCAGTGGTCTCGACTAACCAGTCCTCGTTATATTGATCCCTATCTAAATTATTAAGAAACTGCTCAACCTCCTTGTATATTTCTTCGGAGATGTCCCTACGTTTCTCTACTTCTATCTTTAGGGCATTGGGTTCTGGGGTGGTTTCAAACTTATTAACATACTCAGACAGGGTACTAAACAGTATCTTGTATGAGGGTGTATCAAAGTAATCATCCTTTATAAAAGGTAAGACCTTCTTAGTATATGTGTCGTTGAGGATTAATTTACTAAGGGTGATCTCTTCAATCTTTAAGGTCATGTATAATGTAAGTAAGTTGAGATCGCATACTTGTCCTCAGTCTTTGGTGGCATATATGAATGAGGAAATGTCCACACTGAAGGGAACATTAATACTCTACCACACTTTGCAGGAATTTCAAGGTCAACATCATTAAAATATGTTGCCCCACCTTCCTCAACATCATTCAGATATATGACATAGGTAAGGAATCTCCTTGCAGAGTTATGATCACCCACATCTATGTGACGATCAAACCTATCACTAGTCTTATGCTGATACTTGTTGACTTTAATCTGCTCTAAGGAATTCTGCCTAGGCCAATACCTTTCACAGTCAACATCTTTCATGTAGCTTTCACCACACTTCTTAATTGCCAACACTACCTGTTGGTTAATGGGATTCCACTTGGGACTCTTCTTAACTTCAACCTCTTCGGTCAAGTTAACAGATGAGAATCCACACATCTCAGCATCATATCTGGTAACAGAGTCATGATCCTCGTTAAAGAATTCAATAGCACTCTTACATGTATTAGTATCGAGTATATCATCATACCAGACGATGTAGTCTTTAAGATCCATATGAAAATTCCTTCGCTGCACACTCATCTAGTGCTTGTAAAATTTCTGGTGAAAAATATTTATCGGGGTCTTTATATACAACAGATGGGTAGACTGAATCATCACCAATAACAACTCTATTACCCTTACGTTCGAAGACTCCATACTTCTCTCCCAATTCTAGCAAACCATAGTACCGATCCAACCCACGGTTATCATAATATAATCGAATCGCCACTTGGGAATTCTCTTTCGCTAACCTTGACTTAGCAAGTTTAGCTTTAATAATATTACCTATTACTTCCTTACCATCCTTCTCCTTAGACTTGCTAAGATAGATGATATTAGATGCAGCATACTTAAGACCAGATCCACCTCCCATCTCTTTGGTAGGCATATATGCACCCACCACATCATATGTATGGTTAGTGACAATCAAAGGTACATTTGCTTTACCAAGTTTCAATGTCAACACACGGAAGATAGCTTTAACTACCTGTGCCCTTGTCATATCTCTGGTTTCTTTACCTGCCTCACTGTCCTCCATCTCTTTAGTGGTGGATAACATACCAAGTGAATCAAGTACCATCATCATGGGTGGTTGATTCTTCTCAGACATATATTTGTCAAGCACTTTGATTGCTTGTGTCCTAAACTCTTGGACAGTATTAACTGGTACCAGTATCATACGATTGGAATCTATGTCTCGATCCTCAATTAAGTCTTTACTTATCGCACTCTCAGACTCAAAATAAATAACCCCACCATCAGGATTAGATTCGAGGAAATGACGTACGATACCAAGACAGAAAAACGTTTTACCTGTGCTTGATTCACCTGCAATAGCAGTGATCTTGTTTCCTGGAACCCCTTTGTTGATGGATCCACTGACAAGTCCATTAAAGATGTACGAACCTGTGTCGATATAACCACTAGTGTCACCAGCAGCGACACCATCACTAACGACAGCAGCGTATTCATTGTCTATCTCTTTTACTATATCTTTTAAAAAACTCATGACCAAAGTGCTTCTAATGTATTTTGTTTCTCTGCTTTCCATCCTATAGTATCTAAGATGGCTTTAAGTGGTGCCAGAAAACTCTTCTCAAATTGTAGGTCATAGTCGATTGATTCGTCAAGCCCAAATTCTTTTGGAAGAGTCTGGAAGAATGAGATAATATTCTCATTGATCTTGTTAGGTGTCCGAAGATGTATGTATTTAATCTTCTCACCCTCCTGTATGACAGGATACTTGTGATGTAACTTCCTCTTCTTAATGTAGAAGTTATATAACAGAGCACCTCTCACATGCATGGGACAACCCTTACCATATATGGTAGCAGTGGATGTATTCTTTGCAATATTATTACAACCACGTGGGAATGCTACTTCCTCTGGGGTCATCGATTCAAACTTCTCTCGAAACTCTTTGATATATTTCTGAGTTGCCTTCTCACTACCAGTCATGATGACGTTAAGTGCTTCCTTAATGGCAGTGCGACATGGTGCTGGTGTTGAAGACTTAACAGCTTCAATACCCATCATCTTTAGTTTGGGTTTGTCATACTGGACACCCTCACTATTCCATACGTTGAGTATATACCTCTTCTTCGCTGTCCATATACCTTTGTTTGCTATATTCTCACGCTTCATGACCATCTTCTGATCATATGCATTTACATAGGTTGCCATTTCTTCATAAGCACTCTCAATATAGCGATCAAGTTCCACATCGCACACCTTCTTAAGGAAACTAAGTGTACTCTGATCGTCCTTCTCTCCACTGGGGAATACAGCTTGTACCAGAGGACCAAGATTAAGGTAAATAGAATCGGTATCACTAGCAATAACATAATCTGTGTCCTCTGTTTTTAATACTTTGTTTAAATAATCGTTTACTTTGTTTTCAATCCATCGGATTGCTACTTGTCCTGACAAGGTGATCGCTTCAGCGTTCGCAAGATTGTAGTACCTGAAGTATTGGTTACCGATAGCACCGTAGGCAGAGTTAAGTTGGATCTTTCTTGCCATCTGGACATTATTAAACTTAGCAATGTCTCGTCTGAGTTGGTCGGTGGGTTGCTTTTCATACTCTTGCTTTGCCTTGAGCATTTTCTTTTTATATATTGTCCTCTCATCATAGATGCGTTGCATCATTTGAGGAAGGAATCCGTGGATGTCTTTACGATATTGTGCTCCATTGGCACACACTGCATAATCTCCATCGATTCGTACTCTTCTATTAAGCAGTCCTTCAACTGTGGCAGTTGGATGTCGTCTCTCAACAAGGGTTTCTGGGGAGATATTATACTGCATGATGAGGTGAGGATACAGACTGTTAAGGTCAAAACTAACAACCCAATCGTAGATACCTGGTTTAGGCTCCTTGACGTATGCTCCTGCGTATTTGTCATCTTTCTTTGTCCTACTTTTAGGTGGCACTACCACATTGATCTTACTTAAGTCATTATATATGAGGGTATCCCATACTCTTACCTGTGAATACACATCTGTGAAATTAACCTTAGCATCATATGCCATAGCAACACACAACTCAATCAGTTTCATCTTGTCTTCCAGTTGGTCAACAAGATCAACGTCATGTATGTTGTATTCTACGAAACGATCCCAATCATTAGTATAGAAGTCCTTAAAGTTTTCATACTCACTGTGATCCAACTTCTTATCATCCAACTCAACCATAGCAATATGATCTAGTCTATATGATTCTTGGTTGGTGTAAGTAAACTTCTTATAGAGATCAAGATAGTCAAGGATGTTAACACCAGTGATATCATAAGCAATGTTAGTACGTCCTTGAATGACAATCTCCCTGTCATATACTCTCTTCCAAGGAGACAGAGACTTCTTCCACTTCTCACCTAGGATTTTCTCCACTCTACGACAGATATAAGGTATGTCATAAAGGTTACAATTCCATCCTGTAATAATATCAGGTGTATTCTCTACCCACCATGCTACAAAGTCCTCAAGCATCTCTGCTTCAGTCCAGAAGACACGATACTCGTGCTTAGATTGATATTCACGTGTACCCCACGTGACAATCTTTTTAGTATTGAAATCCTTGATGGTAATGCATAGCATCTCCTCAGCAGATGCTTCTACATCAGGGAAACCATTCTCACATGCGACCTCAATGTCAATCGTATAGATCTTCATCTTAGTCATGTCATAATCTACATCAGAAGTAAACTTCTGAGCAATATGTTGATAGAGAAATCTCTCATACCCATGCACTTCTAAACCAGCAGCATTTTCATACTGTTTAAGGAAGTTACGTGCCTCTCTAGCACCATCGAATTGCTTCGGGTATGCCATCCTACCATCCAAGGTCTTATACTTGGAAGGTTTCTTCTGAGCACCTGGTACCAGATACATTACTGGCTTTGTCCTCTCTCTATACTGCACAGGTTTACCATCCTCATACCCACGGTAGAGGACATCATCACCTATTAATGTAAGGTTAGTATAGAAATCACTCACTTTTAACTGCTTCTTCGTACAACTTGGTTACCGTCAAGGATGGATCCATTATAGTCATAACATCATCAGATGTCAAGAAGATGTCACGTTGACTGCTATGTAAGGGGTACTCCTCTAGGTCACACTCTGGTGTCACGTAGTAACAATTCTCAATGAGAAGACTCGGCTCCTCATCCATCTCTGTAATCTTACCCAGCAAATAGGTTGTCGGGTGGTGTTTCAGAATGATCAATTTTAGCATCTTCTTTCTTTAATGATTTGTATTTCTCTATTGCCTGTTGCCAACCCTCTGATACGTTAGTATGAGGATCAGATATTGATACCACTGAATATAGGGTAACAATGTTTCGGCCTGTACCTAATGGTGACCAAGGAAAAAATTCTAATTGAATGTCACCTAATGACTCCATCTCTGTTTTCTCCTCAAACATATCCTCAGTTGTTCTGAGGATAGTTACAACCATTGCATCAAGGAACTCGTATGCAATGGCAGACTTACCTGACTCAGGACGGATCTCCTTTACGTCAGCTACTACGTCCTCCCCGTTTTGCATTCTTACGACCTTTACGCTCATAATCTCTCTCCATTAAGTTATCGAATGTGAATTTTACCATGTCAACGAAGGCACGTCGAGCAGAGATATTCTTTTCTTCAGCAAGGATGTGTACCATCTGGTTGAACTCATCAGTATACACTGGTGGGATATCAACTGTCAAGGTATCTCTCTTATCGTTAGTGCTTGAGCACAGGTTTACATACATGTTCATAGTTTATACTAGCAGTTTTCATTTAATTCTGAAGCCATGTTGCCACCAAGTTCAGCACCTTGATTGCCACCAAACATTGCTACCCATCCAGCAGCCAACCATCCTACGAATGGTATACCTGATACAGCAGGGGCAGCAGCAGCACCAACGCTAGTGCCTACAAGTCTTCCTGTCTGTTTACCACCACCGACTGCTTCTATGCAGGCGACAGTCTTATCAGATACTTCACCACTACCACCTTTAACTATAGTAGATGGATCTTGCCATGATCTCTTGTTGGATACAGGTCCGCCTTGATTGGTCTTACCATCCATGACGTACTCCTCAACAACTTGAGTTGTATTGTTTGCTAGTCCTAAGAAACCACCCTTCTGTTTGATGTCCTTAGTGATGACCATCGTCTTGGGATCATTTGCTTGGTAACTGATATCATATCCAGCCTCATTTGCTGAGATACGATAAGATGTATAATCCCCTACTGGAGGATTGAAAGAAGGTAACTTAGAGGATTGCCTAGTTGCTAGTAACCCTATCATACCTATGTGGCACACTCCAAAGACTGCACCTAAACTAATTCCTAACCATTTCTGCATTGTCTTGCCCATAAAAAAGAGACCCATCGGGTCTCTTCGGTTGTGTATTATATATGCTAGTAATCATCTTCAGTTGTATTGCTCTCCACCCACTCAGCATTGTTTCTACAATAGGCATCAGCATCTATTTGCATATGCCAGTGTGTAACAGTGTGCATAGCTTGGATGGTAGTGGTTGTTAACAATAACATAACTGGGATACACCACAATGGGTGTATCATCACATCACCTGGTTTGTTCATGATAGGTAATCCTTACGAGCATGGTGCTCAGGTACTATCTTACCTAACTTGACAACGAGGAGTCCGTTGTTGAAGGCAACGTCTGTGACGTGGGTGTCTTCTGCGATTGTCCACGACCTCTTGAAAGTTCGCTTAGCCAATCCCCTGTGGATAAACGTCTCTTCCTCATCTGGTTCAGATTTGGTTCCTTCGATATGAAGTTTTCCATACTCTGTGTAGACATTGACTTCCTCCTTTGCGAAACCTGCTAGTGCTACTTCTAATCTAGACTCATGATTATTCACGTGTACAATATTAAAGGGTGGATAATTCTGAGCTTCTATTGCATTGAAGTTCTCGAAGTAATCATCCAACCCTAGCGAGTTAGTAAAAATCTTGTCCATCAACTGAGGTAAATCAGCTGCACGGTATCTCTGTATGTTAGACATAATAGTTCTCCTTTAAAAGCGAGTGTTAAATTGTGGTCCCCGAAGGCAACCACCACTATTTATATGAAATAGTACATTTGTTACATACGGTTTTTGCTAAATAGAAGTACTTCTACTTAGAGTAAATGAAAAAAGCAATAGTGCTTTTTGGAATGATTTTGATGAGTGGCACCGCAGCACGTGCCGATCTGACTCATAGACTTAGTAGCTCGACACAACTCCAAGTGGATGCGGGCTATACTTCAGTTTCTAGAGCAGCAAATACATATAGCACCAGTGGATCTGGTGTGTCAACAACTATTACACCGTCAGGTGGTAGTGCAGCTAGTGATCTAGGTGGCATATCTGCTGTCAGTGCAGCAGGTGCAGCAACTTTTGCTATTCCTGATGTAGCACAGACAACTCAAGGAAATGCATATAGCTTCACACAATCAATAAGTATGGGGGATAGTATAGTTACCACTGCTGCTGATGTAGGTGACGTAAATGGTTATAGTAATACAGTATCGACTGCCCCTGGTGTCGCTGGTTCCTTGGCTGGTACCATTAGTTCCGCTGGAGCGATGGCTCTAACAGCTGGAGGTTCGGGCACCTCAGCCACGGGACAATTCGTCACAGAAGTCACCATACGCTAGGAGTGATACATAATGAAACGAGTTTTAGTACTACTACTGCTTAGTTTCGGAGGCACTGCTGCACATGCAGTGCCTGTGGTACCAAATTTTCAGCAGGGCTCGATGACGAGTCACACTGAAACTGAAAGTACGGTCACTGAGACCATAAATTCGATTGACATGAGGACAGGATGGGAATACACAGTGAGTGGGGTAGGCATTTCAAACGATGGAGCAGCCCTCAACCCCAACGTGAATACATCAACGGTGACAGTATCACCAGCAGTAGGATCGGGAGAAGGAGCCTTAACAGGTACAGTAACTTCATCCTTCGACAACTTAGACTTCGGAAGCAACGGGACGTTTACGATAACGACTCCAGGCGATGCCTTCCAATTCGTACAGAGTTACCAAGGACCAGGGATGACCAACCAAACTTTAATACAAAGAGTCACCACCATAAAATCCGTCACGGACACAACAAGTACGTTTACCCAGTAATTGCAGCACTTCTCAGCGTCCAAACTTTACCTGCAAGAGCAGAAGTTGGTGGAGTTAGTGCAACAGCGAACCCTATCGCCAATAGTTCTGGCTCAGTAACGAACCAGGCAATACAAGTTTTACAAGGTCCATACATAACCAACACCTACGGTGGTGGAGTGCAGTGTCAAGGTAGTACGTTTAACCTTACACCTTATGTGCAGTTTGCCGACTCTCGGAAAGATCCTTGGGTCGATTTTTATAATGAACCACAATATAATCTGACTGATACCAGTGGTAAGATGACCAACCAAACTGTGTCAGTTAAAAACTATCCTTGGGAGTCATGGTATGACACAAGGACTAAGGCAGATGGTACCAGATGGTTTGAAGATGGTGCCGACATGCAGATAGGAATGGATTTAGATGGTCCTGATGGTGTGCCTGACGTAGTTAATAGTGGTGGTACTATGACACCTACGTGGTACAAACCAGTTAGGACTGACATGTCTGCTAACCAGTCATTCAATGCTGGTCTCTCTGCAACACTATCAATCCCCCTGAACAGGAAGTTAATGAAGCAGTGCCACGAGGCTGCTGCTCAACAGATTGCTATGCAAACTCAACTAGTATCCAATAAGAGACTAGACTTTGAGTTAGCTCGTCTTAAAAATTGTGGTGAGCTCAAGAAAGCTGGTATCATGTTCCACCCAGCAAGTCCTTATCATTCTGTTTGTGCTGACGTGGTAGTAACTGCACCAGGTGGTACTCTGGTACCGCATGAGCATCAGTTACCTAAACCTAACTGGGTTAACCCTTCTTCTTCTTCAGAGGTGGTAGACCCTTCTTCTCTCGATACTTCTCAGTCTGTCTCTCCGTCAAATTCGGACGGCGTTCTTCCTTCTTCCCAAGCATCTTCTGTATCTTCGTCATCGCCTTCTTTATTGCAGGCTTCACCGCCTTCAGAATCAAGTCCGCTAGGGGCTTTGCAAATAGGGCACTGGCCGTCGCAACAGTAGCTATCGTTGCAGTAGTTGTTACGATACCCACGCTGGGTAGGTACTGCTCCACTGCTGGTACTGGCTCCCAGATAGTCTCACAGATTTTACCGTCAGGTGTTAGTTTATATTCTTTAACTTGCTCATCACCCTTCTGATTCCTATCACCTATGCGTCTAGCATTGAGTGGAGGACATTCTATTGGACCATCAGTGGTGGGTGTATCAGGTGCACCTGGTGTCTCTGGTGTACTTAGATCTGGATCACCTGTATCCACACCTTCATCACCATCCTCTTGGTCAGGTGTAACAGTCTGCCATGTCAACTCCCTAGCATCGTAGTTAGGTGGCTCATAGTATGGCATACCTGCATCACATAATACTACGTTACCTTTAGGGTCATCATTAACTAGATTCTTATTTCTACTTTGATCTCTAACATTCTCTTTATGCACCTTGACACATCCAGGCATATCAATGATAGGTGTGCCAGCATAAACAGTGACTGGAACATCTATACCATTAGTTACATGCGGTGTCATCTCCCACGTGCGTACATCAGTCACATATACATTACCTAGTTGTCTTATAGAAGATTGTCTTACCCACGGTGCACGTATAAAAGGTATACCTGTACCATTCACTGTGATCCTAGGTATACCTGTATTAATTTGTGGGATATTAGGTATCGTCACTGTGATATCTCATCGTAAGGTGGCTCCCATACTGGGACTATCTCATGCTTAGTTGTAGATATCTTTCCTTCTTCTAACTTCTTCTCTAACTCTTCAACGCTCAGACTATGGACAACAACCTTGTTGTCTTTATCATACACGTGGAAAGCTAGTTCTGTCATTTTATTTCTGGGGTATTTGGGTTTTGTAATTCTTTGGATCTGGTGTGCCTTTAACAGGGCCACTCGTAGTCGGCCATGCGTTGACTATCTGTAGATATATTTCTTCTCTAATGATCTCACGGAGTCTAACCTCCTCAGCATTAGCTCTTCTCTCAGGACCACCCTTATAGTTATCAATAACTTGACCACCACCTATGGTAGCACCAGTACCTATGACTGCTGCTGCTGTTACACTTGTTGTAATTTTCTGTACATCCATTAGAGATAAGTTACTACTATTACTACACGTCTACCTTTCTTAGGTGGAACCATACAATGTAACCCTTCAAAAGTTACTATATCATCCTCAACTGGTGTGAAGTGGTGCTTCTTACCAGCATCATCGAATACTATAGTATCACCACCGACATTAGTCAAGTAAATTAATAAGTTTTTATGGGGAAACTCATGATCTGTATGAGGTACCGTTAATACGTTACCTTCAACTGGGTGCACTGCGTTAGCGTTAATACGATACACACAGTGTGCTTTGATTTTATTTATCTCAAAGACTTGTCCAACAACAGTCTCTACATTCGGCAACCACTCTGAGTTTGCCTTAGAGTATAGTCCATGTCTCTCACTAGGACCATGTAGAAAGGCATGGGAATAGAATGATAAGTCATGGTACCCCTTAACCTTATCCATGAAGGGGGTTGCCTTATTATTATATGACCAACCGAAGTGTGCTCCTAGGATCACTTCCTTAAGGCTTGTATAATCTCCTGTATCTGGAGTCTGTAGTTTAGTAAACACCATTGACGTTAATCTCTAGTGCAGGTTTACCTATAGGGAAGGGCATCATTCCTAAATTGCCAGTAGCTTTAGTAGGATTATCAGTTATATCAAAACCTATAGTTATCCTTGGTGTGTAGAATGGTTCTATTAACTCTACACTATGATATCTACCACCTGGTCCTATGTATACATCACCTATCCTATTCTGAATCTCATAATTATCAAAGGATGTCTTAGTAAGCTTAGGATCGACACTGATGTATCCATGTATAGGATATGCATGGTTGTGCCTCTTTAAAAGTTGATCTGGCATGTGATAGTTAACCCATGACTGCATCCATAGTTGGTCTACCTCACCTGTATAGTCATAAACAAACCCCCTCAACTCATTGTATAGGTCATAGAAGACCTGAGTTGGGGAGGTTAGTCCGAAGACGTTATACTTATCGTATGACCACGTAGGATCTACATCTCCTAGAAAGGAGATGGCATTATTTAAAATGTTAATCATCACTCTCTGATTGCCTAGGACAACCTGAGATTCATATAGTTTATGATCCATTTACAATGGTGAGTTAGGCACTGGTAATGAAGGTGTTGACTGCGGTACAGTTGGACTAGGTAGACTAGGAAGAGCACCACCACCGAGAGCACCACCAAGTCCTCCCAATGCTTTCTCTTTAACTGACTCTATGATGGATTCTTGGTTAACATAAACGTAACCACCAACGCCAACAACGGCAAGAGATACAACGCCAGCCGCAACAGCAATGACATTAATAATTTTCTGCATGATTCTTATAATTTGTATGTTTCATCTTTCTTACCAGGATCAACAGCAATAATCTTTAGTGGTGCTTGCTCAATCCTTAAGGTTTGCACAGGTCCACCGCCATTACCGTTACCATTAGCACCGTTACCGTTGCCATTCATCTTCATGGTACCATCACCCTTCTTAGAAGCAGTTTGAATCCCAAAGCTAGCTAAAACTCCTGTAAAAACAGAAGCTATAAAAGTCGGATCGATTTTCTGTTGTGGTACTCCTGGGATGGCGACGTAATTTAACGTCAATATTCCACCCGACCAAACAAGTACACCAAGTCTCACAAAAGTAGATATGATTGCAGCTTGTTCGTCTTCATCTGGTAAGATCTTGTCCTTTATAGTACCAATAATACCTTTTTTTGTCAAGTCTTCTTCTTTCTTGTCAGCCATACTAACTCACCTCCTGTGGGGTCTTCTTTTTACCAATATTATATTTGGACTCTAGTGTCCATTCACCTTTATCCTTAAAGGACAAAACTTTTATTTGGTTAAGAGGTGCTAAGTCCGTAACTTCAGTGCTTATCTCAATCAGACCCCAGTCTGATAGTAGTTTAGCGATACGATTGCGACGTTGCACATCATTGGATGTAATGTTAGTAGGTTTACCGTCCAGTGCAAAGAGTTCTTTGAAGTGAACTATGTAATACTTACCACGCTTATGTAGAATGTGACAAGACTGATAGAGCTTACGCTCCTTGCGAGACGCTACACCTATACGAGTCAATGTCTCTCTCACTTTGAGAAAGTCATCGGGTTCCTTAAGGGTAACTTCTAGCATCATGTCTTGAGACCACGAGATCTCATCACTCATTGTCTTCCTCCAGTATCTAATTTAGATCTAATAATTTCAATTTGATCTTGAGTCAAAATTCTCATCGCTTGCTGAGCTTTCTCAGTGTTATAACCATAGTATCTTTTCACTAAGTTGAGGTCACAGTCTTTAGACTTCTTATCCCAAGGAGAAAATCTCTTGGACTTTCTAACACTATGTATAAAATACTCGTACTGAAGATCGTTATCTAAATGTGATGATGCATTCATCTCATTAGCATGCATCACAGTGTCAATAAATGCAGAGAGACACTTATTAATAACGAAAGCAGGATACTTTTTCATTGCTCTCTCATCTTTAGAGAGATTACCCTGTTTTAAATTAATGCTGTTAAGGTAATCCTTTAAAGGATACTCATGCTTAGAGGTCATAGGATTTACATCTTTCGGAGGCTATTCTTTCACGGACTTCAAAGGAATTGACAAAGAAAACTTGAGTTAACCTGTCCTCCTCATCCATCCAACAATTTGTATGGGAGTGCCACTCTTGGGCATCGTATATAACACATCTATTATACACGTTTTTTATCTCTGCGGTAGTCTCAAACTGTGCATTATGTGCTTCGTAAGATACATGCTCATCAAACTCATCAGGTATCAACCTATAGAGAGAGGTGCCACTACCGAGAGTAGGGTTGGGGTTTAAATATACTAGACCAGCACAGAAACATCCAGTATCATTATGAATCAAACCACGGTTTAACAAGCTGGCCATTTCAGGATGGTAAGATTTTATTTTTTGGAAGGCTGTAGTTATGGTACCATTAAACCCCTCTTCTGGTACAGTGATAAGAGACAGAAATTTACTACTCATCTGAGTAAACATGTAGTCATCAAGCTCATGAATAGGATCAGTCCTTAAACCAGGAAAATGACCCTGTGATTTAAAGTCTAATCCTAATGCATACTCTCTTATCTTATCTGGATCTTTATAAAAATTATCAAAAGATATCAGAGGGATATTCATGCATACATTACCTCTAAAGGTGTGGCATTAATATCATAGTTTGCTACTAACAATTCCTTCTTCAATTTATTGTCTGGTCTATGCTTCATACCATAAGTAATTTTAAATTCTTCTTGATGGTAATCTTTATACATCTCTTTTAGATCATCATCATTATTATAAGTGACAAACCAATCATGCTTACATACATTGCAAGCCTCATAAAATTCTTCATGCTTAAAACTCTTATGCAACTCAGCGTTACTACCGTATAGGTATGTCCCTATCTTATATGGTGGGTCTAAGAAAAGAAACACACTGTCACCATCTGCTTTCATAACCTCAGAGTAATCTAGGTTAGTGATTTTCCAAGGTTGAATGATCTCTGAAATATTAACGAGGTTTCTAGCACCTTTAATGGTAAAATTCTGTCTAGATGCTGTTGCACTAAAGGAACTATTCTCGGTAAGTCCACTATAACTGCACTTATTAAGAACCCAAAAAAGCACAGCTTGATTATAAGGGTCTGCTTTGTGTATTTTGTCTTTGGCA
>VTLG01015291.1_pt1 | contig 13437 bp, 16 predicted proteins | sample 4694571 | NCBI WGS metagenome assembly VTLG01 (sample SAMN12604809, study PRJNA352737) | marine metagenome | biome: ENVO:00000447; feature: ENVO:00000209|ENVO:00000569|ENVO:01000036; material: ENVO:00002151; isolation source: viral sequences binned using virsorter ...
TATTGGTGGGGTTTTTTCTTTACGCTACAATAAAACTAAATTACTTTATCAATCGTGGCAGCTACCATAAATGCAACTATAAAAAGTGAAACTGCAAATAGCTATGTCACATTGACAGAAGCTAATACTTATTTTGAAACTGTACCTGATTCAAGCACCTGGACTAATAAAACAGACGATCAGAAAAATAGATCATTGATAGCTGCTACAAGATGGATTGATACTTTTGTTTTTCAAGGAGATAGATGTGACGAAGATCAAGCACTTAAGTTTCCTAGAACAAATTATCAAGTAGATAGAGTTGAATTAAGTTGTTCTACTATTCCAAACAATATTAAGTACGCACAATATGAATTAGCTAGAGCTTTAGCAAATGATACTGATGCTATTACTGGTACTACTGGTAAAGATGGTAATTTTGAAGAAGTTGCTCTTGGCGATCTTAGGGTTAAATATAATACTGAAAGTCAGGGTACAGGATCAATAAATAATATTTTAGATGTTTACCCGTGGTTACAAAGTTATCTTGGAGCATATATGCTAGGTGGAGCAGGTACTTTTCAAATGAGAGTGGTTAGAGGATAATGGCAGGTCAGTTAGATAGCTTATTTAAAAGTGTTGCTAAAAGTGTAGTTGCAACTTTTGGTGACTCTTTTGATTCGACTATTACTTATGTAAAAAAAGGAGTATCTAGTTATAACGTAGAAACAGGAGAACAAATTACCATAGATACAACGTATTCAGATATAAAAGTTCCGATTTCATTTATTAGATCAGAAGAAGATGAAGGAAGAGAGATAAGACAAGCAAAGATTTATATTACTCCTGATTTAATTGGTAATAATCAAATAGATTTTGATGATGAAGTGCAATTTTCTTATGCAGGAAAAACAGTAACAGGTCAGATTTATGATATTGACACTAAAAAAGGTGGGCAGGTTTATCTTTATACTATTTTGGTGCGGTTCTAATGGCTAGAAGAAAACCATTACAAAAAAGTGATCCAGTTGGTACTCTTGAAGGCCAATTAAATCAAGACTTTAATAAAGTAATCAGGCAAATTCATAAAGGTTTATCTACAAAAAAACATAGTCCAGTTTATACAGGTTTTTTTGCTTCTAGTTGGAAAGTACAGACAATGGCTGTAAATGCTGTAGAAAAAGCAGAAGATCATCAACCCTGGAAAGGTATCAAAAGAGAAGCATCACTATATTTCTTTGAAAATAAACGTGCTATGCCAGCTAGTCTAGTTCCACATCAAATTCGAATAAGGTATCCTGTAGAAAAAACATTTAATATTAAAAGACCTGTATTTATTGGTAACAGAGCTAAATATGCTGCTTATGCTTTAGAAGGAGGTAAAATTCAAAATTTTATTCAAGGAAGAATGAAAAAAATAATTAATGACAATATGAAAGAGAAAAAAGGTAAGCTATTTTTGGCAAAAGATATGGCAGGTGGTTTTGGTACATCGAAAGATGGTGTTCAATATGGAGAATTTAATCTTAAGGATTATCAATGACTTTAGTAAAAACAAGAGCAGCTTTTGAAAAAGCAGTAACAGATGCAGTAGCAGACATAGATCCTACAGTTACGATGATCTATGACAATGTTACTTTCGTGACTCCAGGAAAAACAAAGAAATACATAATGATGACAATTAATTACACACAATCAACATTGCAAAATCAAGGAGCTTCTTCCGATTTTTATGCTGGTGTTATTCAATGCAATGTTTACGTTCCAAGAAGTAAAGGCACAAGCCAACTATCTGAAATATCTGAAGCTGTAATTGATGGTCTGACTTCTGTAAACGGTTCTGGATATGTAGATAGTTTTAGTGTTAAGCCAAGAGTGCAAGATATAAATGGCCCAACTGTGTTGGAAATAGAGGATAGAAGTCACTTTGTAGGTGTAATATCTTGCCAATTCTCTGCAAATGCGTAGTATAATAGAATAGCATTATATTATTTATGGCAAGAGCAGTTGATCTTTTAAGGAACAAGTTTGGAGTTTCTCAGCTTTATAAGCATGATGTAATTAAAGATGAAGAAGTAATTTTTTCCGTTTACTGGCACCCACTAACTATTGCAGAGAGAGAAGCCATACAAAAAAAAGTTGGTACTGAAGATAATGCTGATTATGCTTTGCAAATGATGATTGAAAAGGCATTAGATAAAGAAGGTGCAAGACTTTTTCAAGATGGAGACAAAGCATCACTTAGAAGAGAAATTGAAGCATCAATTCTTGAGCAAATACAATTAGCTATGTTACAAGCTGGTGCTGATAAGGAGGTAAAACAGGCTAAAGCCGATTTAAAAAGCGAATAAAGATTGGCATTTCATATTTAGCCTTGCAAAGCAACTTCATAAAACTGTAGCTGAATTATGTGAAACATTAACTGTTGAAGAAATGGTTGCTTGGGCTGCTTTTGCAGAATTAGAAGATGAAGAATACAAGAAACAACAAGAACTTGCACAACGAAATAGTGCTTTAAAAGGTAGAAAGAGGTAATATATAAGAAATGTTTTTTGTTTTTATAGCAAGTGGCTGATTATAGCGTTGATATTGCGGTTGCTGTAAAAGGCTCTCAACAACTAAAAAAGTTAAGAACTGAGATAAGTAATACATCTAGAGAACTTACTACTTTAAACAAACTTGCCAATAAACAAAGTAAAACTCTTCCAAATTCATTTTTAACTTTAAATAAAGTACTAAAACAGGCAAAACTTAATTTTGATAAAGCAGCTATTGGTACGAAAGGGTATCTAACTTCAGCAAAACAACTGGTAGAAGTAGAAAGACGATATAACAGGCAGTTAGTACAAAGAAAAATGTTGCTCAAAGATTTAAGAGGAACAAGTTTAATAGATCAAATTCGACCAAATGTAGCAGCAAGTCAGGCATCAAGACAAGGTTCTGGATTTAGAGCTTTTAGTAGAAGTTTTCAACCTCCTCCAGTTGATAAAGCAGCAATAGCGATAGAAAAATCAATAGCAAGAAACGCAAAGAAAACAGCAAAAAATACACAGAAAACAGCCCAACTTTTAACTCAACAGAATAGTTCATTTGCTTTTCAAAATATAGGCCCAGGAGGAGTTGGAGGGATTGGAGGTCGTTTAAATAAACTAGGTTTTGGAAAGAAAGCAGATCCTACAGGAATGTTTGCCATGAAAGGTGGTTTAGGAGGCAGGATAAAAGGAGCTATTGGAAGTGGTTTAATCGGTGGTGGCTTTCCATTACTATTTGGCGGTGGTGGTGCTTCTGCTGCTGCTGGTGGTCTTGCTGGTGCTGCTGGTGGAGCTTTAGCTATGGGTGGAGGTTTTGCAGCTTCTATCGCTGCTACTGCTATCGTTGCTCAAGTTCAAGAAGTTAGAGCGTTTAGAAAAGCTGTTAGAAATCTTGATGAAGAGATGGAAGCGATGGGTGTTTCTTCTGGTTTTTCTAGGCAAAGAATTAAAGAATTAGCAAAAGAATTAAACATAACAAAAGAAGATGCAATAGAATTAGTTTCTCAATTTAAAGATTTAGGAGAAGAAGTTGGAAACGTATTAATTGATTCTTTTGGAGATAGAGAAACTGTAAATACTCTTTCTGGATTAAGAGATTCAGAATCAGTTTTAGAACAAATTTTAAGTTTAAGCAAAGATATTAGTTTTGAAACTAAAAATAATTTATTACAAACTTTAGCAACTGAAGGTCCATTACAAGCTCAATTACGTTTACAGCAAGCAATTTTTGATAAAAAACGAAAGGCTTTTGTTCAAGGTAAAGAAGATGATTTTGATTTTGAGGCTGTATTTAAAAACAGAAAAAGAACAGCTTATAAAGCTGCTTACAACACAGAAAAAGAAAGGCTTGAATACAGAAATAAAAAAACTAAAGAATTTGCTGATGAATTTACTAAAGTTAATAAGGAATCTTTTGCAGTAATAGAAAACATGATAAGAATAAATGAACAAATGCAATTCTTATCTGAGTTTAATGCTCCTGCTGATGAGTTAAGAGAACTGATGAACCCGATGAGACAAGTTATTGATTTAAGTAATGCTATAAGAACAGGATTTGAAGATTCATTTAAAGGAATTATCAAAGGAACAATGACAGTTAGTGATGCGTTTAGAAATATGTTGAATCGAATTGCAGATCATTTTTTAGATACTGCTGCAAGAATGGCTGCTGTTCAAATACAAAAAGGATTCTTAGGATTATTTAGCAATATGTTTAATTTTAATATTGGAAGCTCAACAAGTAACCCTGGAATAGATTTAGATGCAATAAGTTCATATTCAACTTCAGGTGGTCCAACAATAGCTGATTTTGGTGGTCCATTAGCTAGTGGAGGTATGGCTAGAGGAGGTAAATCATATCTTGTTGGAGAACGTGGTCCAGAATTATTTACACCAGGAGTTTCTGGTATGGTCACACCAAATCATGGTCTTGGCGGTGGAACTACTGTTGTTGTTAATGTAGATGCTTCTGGCTCTTCTGTTGAAGGCAATGAAGAACAAGGTAGAGAACTTGGTCGCATGATTTCAGCAGCGATACAATCAGAATTAATTAAACAAAAACGACCAGGAGGTATGCTTGCATAATGGCTACGTTTCCTTCAATTACTCCAAGATACGGGCAACAAAAAAGGTCCGCACCAAATACTAGGACAGTTCGTTTTGCAGACGGATATGAGCATAGGATTTTATTTGGACTCGCAGAACATCAAAATCCAAAAATATTTAACCTTACTTTTGAAGTATCAGAAACGGAAGCAGATACAATAGAGGCATTTTTAGATGCAAGAGCAAATGATAGTGCTAGTTTTGACTACCAACCACCAGGAGAAGCTAGTTCATATAAGTTTGTATGTGAAGGATGGAGTAAAACAATTCCATTTGTTAATAGAGCTACTATTCAAGCAACATTTAGAGAGGTGTTTGAACCATGAGTACTGCTCTTGTTTATAGTGAAGCTCAAAAAATAAATCCATCGGCAATTATTGAATTATTTATCCTGCAATTAAGTCAAACTTTTCATGCTGACACTTCAATTTACCGATTTCATGGTGGCACTAATTTAAACAATAACGGAGAAATTGTATGGGCAGGAAATTCATATACAAGAATACCCATAAAAGCTGAAGGTTTTGCCTACCAAAGAGGGCAAATACCCAGACCAAAAATAACTATTAGTAATGCTTTAGGTAGCATTTCTACAATACTTAACGCAGTGAATACTGCTACTGTAGCTGGTGCTGTTAATACAGGAAATGATCTAACAGGTGCAACAGTAACAAGAATAAGAACTATGGCGAGATTTCTTGATGCTGTAAATTTTCCAGGTAATTCAAACCCTTTTGGAAGTCCTGACCCTACTGCCGAATTTAAAAGAGAAATATATTTAGTAGATCGTAAAGCAGCCGAAACTAGAGATATAGTTGAGTTTGAATTAGCTGCACCTTCTGACTTAGCAGGCGTTAGACTACCAAAGAGACAATGCACTAGAGAGTTATTTCCTGCTATCGGTACGTTTTTCCAATGAGTTGGCAAGATGACGCATTGGTTCATGCGAAAGACCAAAATCCTAAAGAATCTGTAGGACTTTTACTCAACATAAGAGGTAAGAAACGTTATTATCCATGTGAAAATTTAGCAATAACAAGTTATCAAGAATTTATCTTAAATCCAGAAGATTATGTAAAAGCAGATAATTTAGGAGATATAGTAGCTGTTATTCATAGTCATCCAATATCATCTCCAGAACCTAGTCAGGCAGATAAAGTTAGTTGTGAAAGGAGTAATTTACCGTGGCATATTATTAATCCTCAAACTGAAGAATGGGCATACTTAGAACCATCGGGATATAAAGCACCTTTATTAGGTCGTAAATGGGTATGGGGTGTAACAGACTGCTGGAGTTTAGTTGTTGATTGGTATAGAGAAGAAAAAGGTATTGAATTAAAAGACTATGAAAGAAATATGACTGCTGATGAGTTTTTATTCGATCCACTATTTGAAAGTTATGCTTGGCGAACAGGATTTAGAGAACTTAGACCAGATGAAGTACTAAAAAAAGGAGATGTTTTATTGATGTCAATTATGTATCCAACTTTAAATCATGTGGCGATTTTCTTAGGAGATATGGTTTTACACCATTTAGCAGATAGACTATCTTGTAGAGAGCCTTACTCTGAATGGTTGTTAAAATGTACTGGTAAGAGGTATCGCTATGTTGAACAAAGTTAAATTATATGGAGAACTAGCCGAGTTTATTGGTCATAAAGAGTTAGAGGCTGTAATAAATTCTCCTGCTGATGCAATTAGATTTTTATTGTGTAATTTTCCTGGTTTAGAAGCTCACATGGCTGATAGACACTATAAAGTTTTAACTAATAGTTATGAAATAGGTGAAGAAGAAGTACACCATCCAATAGGAAAATCAGATATAAGTATTGTTCCTGTTATTACTGGTGCTGGTGGGGTAGGAAAAACATTGGCAGGAATAGCACTAATAGGATTAGCTTTAGTAATGCCAGGTGGAGGGTTCGCTGCCTTTAAAGCAGGAGAAGCAAAGTTTTTTGCAAGTATGGCAATGAATTTAGGAGTTGGTTTAACATTAATGGGTGTTAGTGAATTATTATTTCCTCTTCCTAAACCAAAAGATTTTAATAATGAAGAAGATCCTAGAATATCTTTTAGTTTTTCTGGAGTTCAAAATACATCACGGGCAGGAACTAGCATACCTTTATGTTATGGAGAAATTGTGACTGGATCTGTAGTTATCTCAGCAGGAATAGACACTCATCAAGTAGTAGCGGAGAATTAATCTATGAGCAAAATAATTAGAGGATCTAAAGGGCCTCCAGCACCGAGAGAACCAGTAAGAGCCGAAGACACCTTAAATAGTAAAGAGTTTGCTACTGTTCAAGATTTAATATCTGAAGGTGAAATAGAGGGTTTTGCAACCCCATCTAAAAGAGGTATTGCTCAAAATAATGCAAATTATAATAATGCTTGTCTTGCAGATATTTTTTTAAATGATACGTCAATTTTAAATGTATCCCCTACTTTAAGTAATTCAGATTTTTTAACTAAATTAGGAAACTTACAGGCAACTGATTTTAGCTTTCAAGATGTAACTTTTAAACCTCGATTTGGTACAAGCAATCAAACTGCTGTAGGAAATGTTGATAATGCTGTATTAACAAAACAAAGCAGCAGTATTACACCTACGCATACCAACGCAGTAACTCAAAGTGGCAATCCTGGTCCTGCTGATAGCCCAAACATAAGTGCTGGTAAAGACGCAGTAGAAGTAACAATAACCTTTGGAGCGTTACAGAAATTTGAAAGTAATGGAGATATTTTGGGGACAGAAGTTACTTTGAAAATTCAAAGGCAAATAGATAATGGAAATTTTCTAGATAGAGTGACCGATACAATAACAGGTAGAAGTGCTGATCCATATTCAAAAGAATATCGAATAGATCTTCCAGACACTTATAGTCAAGCAAAGATAAGAGTTATAAGAGTAACAGCCGATAGCAACCCAGACCAGATACAAGATACTTTTTCTGTTACAAGAATGGAAGAAATATCTGACGATGTAAGAACATATCCAGACTGTGCGTATTCCACATTAAGATTAAGTTCTCAACAGTTTAGTTCTGTACCTCAAAGAGCTTTTCGTATTCGTGGAATAAAAGTAAGAATACCAGCAGCAAATGGAGGATTGACTCCAACAGTTGACATAGAAACAGGCCGTATAGTGTACCCACCAAATTATGTTTTTAATGGAACGATGGCTGCTGCTCAATGGTGTTCATGCCCTGCAATGATATTGCTTGATATTTTAACTAATAAACGTTATGGACTAGGAGATCAGATTGCACCAGATCAATCAACTGATGCAAAAATGTATGAAAATATTGATTTATTTGGTTATGTTGCTGCTAGTAGATATGCAAATACAGAAATAACTAATGCAGATGGAAGCCAAGAAGCCAGATTTAGCTGTAACGTAAGTATTCAAGGATCTTCAGAAGCATTTGATTTAATAAATGAACTGGCTGGAGTAATGAGAGCATTTCCTATCTGGCAAACAGGAACTATAACTCTTTCGCAAGACAGGCCAACTGACCCTAGTTATTTGTTTAGCTTGTCTAATGTTACGGAAGGGGGATTTTCGTATTCTGGTAGCAGTTTGAGACAAAGACATTCGGTTGTAAGTGTTGGCTATTTTAATATGGATAGTAGGGAGATAGATTACGAAGTAGAAGAAGACGATGTTGCTATTGCAAAGTTGGGTACAGTAGTGAAAAGAGTAAAAGCATTTGCCTGTACATCTAGGGGTCAGGCAAAAAGACTTGCAAAGGCAATTTTATTTAGTGAACAGCAGGAATCAGAAACAGTTACTTTTACAACTTCTATTGATGCTGGAGCAATCGTAAGACCTGGAAGTGTTATTCAGATAAACGATCCAGTAAGAAGTGTATCTAGAAGATCAGGAAGAATAAAATCTGCAACTACAACTGCTATAACAGTAGACAACGATCAAGATTTAGCTGGTTTTGCTGGTATCAATAAAAAATGTTCTGTAATTTTGCCTGATGGTGATGTAGAAGAAATAGCTTGTACAGTAACAGGAAGCGTTATAACGCTAACCACAGCTTTAAGTGCTGTTCCTAATGTAAATGCAATATGGATGTTATCCAGTGAACCATCAAGTCCAGGGCAAGCTGGTGCAGTAAAACCTCAAACATTTAGAGTTATTAGTATTGAGGAACAAGATGATATAAATTACACAATTACTGCTTTAACTTATATTGACGAAAAGTATAACAATATAGAACAGGGTATTAGCTTACCACCAAGAAACATATCACTACTTAATACATTAAAAGCACCTCCTAGTGGACTTGCTGCTGTCGAAAGAATCGTTACTATTAACAATTTAGCTGTATCAAAAATAATTGCCTCCTGGGAAGTCAGAACAGGTGTCAGTCAGTATCTTGTACAACATAGATTTAATAATGCAAACTGGATAAGTGAAGTAGTATTTAGACCAGATATAGAGATACTTAATAGCCAACAAGGTACTTATGAAATTAAAGTATTTTCTTTTAACGCAGCTTTGCAATTATCTGCTGAATCAAGTTTTATAACTTTTAATGCTCAAGGTAAGACTGCAAATCCTGGTCAAGTTCAGAACTTATCTTACGAACCGTTAGACAATAAATCTATAAGACTAAGATGGGATTTATCTACTGACCCAGATGTTATACACGGTGGAAGAGTATTTTTAAGACACAGTACTAAAACTGATGGATCAGGAACTTTTCAAAACTCTGTTGATCTAATACCAGCTATAGCTGGAAACAGTACGATGGCAGATGTTCCAGCACTAGAAGGAGAATATATTTTAAAGTTTCAAGATGACGGTGGTAGGTTTAGTCAAAATGCAACAAGTGTAATTATTGATCTTCCAGATCAAATAGATAGTAAGCAAATATTAATTGATAGAGAAGATACTGACCCAACTGCTTTTGGTGGTACAAAAACTAACACTTCGGTAGTGGGTGGTGGACTTCAGTTAACTAATCCAGCAGCAAATTTAACAGGCACTTATGATTTTGCAGTAACTATGGATTTAGGTGCTGTATATTCTGTTAATTTAAAAAGACTTATAGAAGCTATTGGATTTACAGTTGGAGCAGCAAATACCATTGACGGTCTTATACCAGCAGGAACATTTTGGGATGATTATGCTACTAACGGTAATTTTGACGGTCCAGCTATAGATGATGTTAGTGCTTCTTTATCAGTTAACGTTACACAAAGTGATCCAGCTTCGGCAGCAGCAAATACTTATTCAGGATTTCAAACATTTGCAAACGGTACATATAAAGGAAGAGGTTTTAAATTTAGATGCACTTTAAAATCAGAATCTATTGCACATAATATTTCTGTACAGGAATTAGGAGTAACTGCTGCTTTCGAGGCTAGAACAGAAAGATCATATATAGATTCTTCAAATGTAATCAGAACAACTCCAATAACTTCTAGCACCTCCTCATCTGGCACAACAGTCACATTTGCGAACTCGTTTTTTACTGGAACGTCAAGTTTAGGAGGGGTTAATGCCTTTCCCCCTTCTATTGGTATCACAATAGAAAGTGCTGCTTCTGGGGATTATTTTGTACTTTCAGCTATAACGGGTACAAGTTTCAATATAAAAATTAAAAATGATTCACAAAACCCTGTATTTATAGCTAAACAATTTACATTCCAAGCTGTCGGTTATGGTAAAGGGGTGTAATATAGAGGAAAGTATTTTTTAGATGTCCACATTTCAAAGAGGCGATAAGAATATAGCAAATGCTTCTGGGCAAGTTGTCCGAGAAGACATGGAGGATACTTTAAAAGCTACGGCTGCAAATAATTTTGGACCATTAAGTAATGCAGGAACAATATTACCAGCAGAATTAGTTGCTGATAATTCTACAACTCCTAAGAAACTTTTAATTAGAGCAACAAGTGGTGGAGATCAAGCTGACCAAACTGATAGTAATGCAGCGACCTTTTACGAAGTAGGTAATTTAGATCAAGCAAATTTAGGATTACTACTAAAGTCAGGCGGAACAATGACAGGCCCACTATTGGGTGATGATGGATCTCTTCATGGTAGCCCTGCATATTCTTTTGACGGTGACACTGATACAGGAATGTTTAGAAAAAGTGCTAATGTACTGGGATTTTCGACTGCTGGTACGGAAAGAATTTCAATAGATAATGGTGGAATTACATTAGCAAGCAGGAGAACTATAGAATTTAGCGAATTAAGTACTAATGGAACAAACTTTATAGGATTAAGAGCACCTGAATCAGTAGCTTCTGATGTAACTTTTGACTTGCCTCCTGCTGATGGAACTAATGGTCAGGTATTACAAACCAATGGATCGGGTGCTTTAACATTTGCAACTTTTGGTAGTGTGCCAGTTGGTGCAATATTTTGTATGGCTGAAAGTGCAGTTCCTAGTGGATATGTTGAGTGTAATGGTCAGTCATTAAATAAAACTCAAAGTGCTAACACTCCTTTGTTTAATATAATTCAATACAAATACGGTGGATCAGGTAACAATTTCAATGTTCCTGATTTAAGAGGTGAGTTTGTAAGAGGTTGGGCAAGTAATACTAGCGAGACAGCAAGAGATCAAGGCCGTGGTATTGGTACAACTCAAGGCGACCAAAACCAAAATCATAACCATACTTATAGTAATAATTCAATCACAGTTTCAGGTGCAAACCATAATCACAGTATAAGAAAAATTAATTTGCAACCTTCTATAGCAAACGTAGCTATAACATTAGGTTCTGGTCAGAGTTATCAAATTGGTTATAGCACTAGCAATAGCGGTTCAACAAACCAAGCTATCTTGGATAGTGGTAGCTTATCAATGTCTGGAACAGTTGGAATTACTATAAATAATAATGGAGGAAACGAATCAAGACCTCGTAACGTAGCATTAATGTACATCATCAAACTATAACTATGGCAATCGCACCAGCTACTTATAATATGACTGTTCAAAGACGGTCAGATCATGCAATACAATTAATTTTTAAAGACGGAAATAATAACGCAATAAATCTAACTGGATTTACAGTGGAAGCACAAGTATGGGATGAAGCTCGTTCCAATAAATATGCTGATTGGGTTATAACTTATACAAATAGGGTTAACGGAACTGTTGATATAGCTTTAACTGATAATCAAACAGCAGGATTTACTCCAGATGTCTTAAGATATGACGTTTTACTTACAAACGGTGCTGGTTTGAAAGAATATTATTTAGAGGGTACTATATTTGTATCAGAAGGTTATACAGCATGACTTCAGTTAACATCACCACTACTAAAAATACTGTTACAGTAAATGAAGGTGATAGTACTGTAGTTACTGTTGCAACTCAAGGTCCACAGGGCGAATCTTTTAGTACTACTGGAACCATTATGAATGATTCTGCTAAAGTTAATAATTCAGTGGTGTTTTTTCACGAAGCAAGTGGTACATTTAAAGCAGATGCTACTCGTACTGTGGAAAATTTAGTCGATGGAGGTAATTACTGATGGCTAACACAATTAGAATAAAAAGATCCACAGGTTCTACTGCTCCTGGTACTTTAGAAAATGCTGAATTAGCGTTTGCTGAAGGCAGTAAGAAACTATTTATCGGTATTGGAACGGGGGGATCAGGTGGATCAGCTACAACTATTGAAGCCATTGGTGGCTCTGGTAGTTTTGCTGATTTATTTACGAGTAGAACACAAAATACATTTTTAGCTGCACCAAATGGTAGTAACGGTGCTGCAACATTCCGTTCAATGGTAGCAGCAGACGTGCCTTCACTTCTGCATACGAAAATCTCAGACTTCGATACAGGCGTTAGAACAAATAGATTAGATCAAATGACTGCACCAACAGGTTCAGTTTCATTTAACTCACAGAATATTACAAACGTAGCCGATCCAGTAAATGCTCAAGATGCTGCAACTAAAGGTTTTGTCGAAGCTACTTCTCAAGGTCTAGACGTAAAAGATAGCTGTAAAGCAGCAACAACTGGAAACATAACAATATCTACTGCTCTCAACAATGGAGATACGATAGACGGTGTTAGTCTTTCAACTAATGATCGTGTTCTTGTTAAAGATCAATCTACCGCATCTCAAAACGGTATTTATATCGTTGGATCGTCACCAGCTAGAGCAAGTGATTTAGCTGCTGGTTCAGATGCAGCAGGAATGTTCACCTTCGTAGAACAGGGAACTGTTAATGCGGATAATGGTTTTGTCTGTACTAGCAACAAAGGTTCAGCCGTCACAGGGACAAATAATCTTACCTTTGCACAGTTCTCTGGTGCTGGTCAGATAACTACAGCAGATGGGTTACAGAAATCTGGTAACACCATATCTGTTGACTTAAAGGCTAATGGTGGATTAGTTATAGAATCCTCTGAAATAGCTCTTAACCTTGCTGCTAGTTCTATAACAGGAACTTTACACGTTAGTAAATTGCAAGGTGTTACGGCTACAGCAACAGAATTGAATTTGTTAGACGGATTAAACTCAACGACTAATGAGCTAAATACCTGTACTGATGGAAATACATCTGCAACATCAACAACTCTTGCGACAGCAGATAGATTTGTCTGCAATGATAATGGAACAATGAAACAGGTTGCCCTGTCTGATCTAGTTACATTTTTGGAAAATGAAAGTGTCTCAGGTTTCGATATAGATGGTGGTAGCTATTGAATCTTTTGGAGGTAATAGCTCATGTCAAATCAAATAAGACTTAAAAGAGGTTCTGGTAGTGCTCCGAGTGCGAGTGATTTAGTAGTAGGAGAAGTAGCATTACGGACAGATACAGGGCAATTATTTACAAA
>VTLG01017013.1_pt1 | contig 13437 bp, 19 predicted proteins | sample 4694571 | NCBI WGS metagenome assembly VTLG01 (sample SAMN12604809, study PRJNA352737) | marine metagenome | biome: ENVO:00000447; feature: ENVO:00000209|ENVO:00000569|ENVO:01000036; material: ENVO:00002151; isolation source: viral sequences binned using virsorter ...
CTTCATATCGTGAGCCTTTGTTACTTTGATCTCTCTGCGGAACTACGATGTCTTTACTGCGGAGATAATTATAGATTGTTACATCCCACATACGAACCTGTGAGAATACATCCATATAGTTCACCTTCGCCTCATAGGCCATTGTCAAACACAACTCTAACAACTTCATCTTATCTTCTAATGCATCGACAAGTTCTACGTCTTTGATATTGTAATCTACAAACGACTGATAATCTTTTGTATACCACTCACGAAATGTCTCATATGGATTATCATCTTTCTTTACACCCAACTCAATACTTGCAATATAATTTAATGCATATGATTCTTGATTCTTGTATGTAAACTTTCGATACAAGTCCATATAGTCCATGTTTGCAACACCCCAAATATTATATTTGGTTTGTTCTCTACCGAATGTCGTTACCTTTTCTTCCGTTACCATGTCCCACGGCGACATATTGTTTCGCATCTTATCACCGAATAGTTTGGTGATACGATTTGCGAGATATGGTATATCAAAAAATGTTGTGTTCCAACCAGTGATAACATCAGGCTGCACCGATACCATGAACCCAACAAATTCTTCGAGCATCTCTCGTTCATCTATACAATGAATATAATCTACATCATCTCTATCATTATTATAATCATAGATACCCCACACCACAATCTTTTTTGTTCTATGATTTTTTACAGTTATACAGAGAACTTCTTCCTCTGCCAATTCAGGATCTGGAAAACCATTCTCTGATGCCACCTCAATGTCGATGGTCAACATGAGAATTTTGTCCATGTTCCACTCTACATAACCATCATAGTTATCTGCAATCCATACATACGGATATCTCTCCATACCATGAACTAGATCAGGCTGGTCTTTATATTGACCAAGAAATTCTCTGGCATCACCAATAGAGCTCAACTGTATAGACTCTACAGGTTTACCCTTTAGAGTCTTGAGTTTTGACTTTTTCTTTGTGGGGAAATAGAACGTGGGTTTATGACGGATTTTATGCTGAACCCGTTTACCGTTCTCAATCGCACGGATGAGAAGCGTGTTCTGTTTCTGAATTACATTTGTGTAGAAATTATCCGACATAGATATAATTATAACACAGAATGTCTACTCAGTCAATACTTTTGCTGTATTAACCTCAGGCACCACAATGCCCGACCCAAACGCCTGTCTATAATTATTTACTATATCCTTTGCCGGTTCTGATATAAAGACAATCCATTCTCTTTGGACTTGTATCTTTTTATCATTTGAGAACATTGCCCAAGGAGTAAATCCCCATTGTACATTACCACCTCTAGGGTCACCCATTGGCATAATGACTGCGGGATTATCTAACGTCACCGAATCTTCACTTTCTTCCACTTCTGCTACTACATCTTCACCCGACTTGAGCCGGAGTAATTTAATTGCCATAATATATATACCTATTCAATTTTCTTTTTTGTTCCTATGTTATACTTTGTTTCCAATAGCCAATCGTCTTTCTCTCTAAAAGATAAAACTTTTATCTGTGATAATGGTGCTTTTGGTTGACTATTACCTATAATGTTTACTAGTCCCCAATCCTCTAATAGCCCTGCAATTGTATTCCTTCTTTCAATATCATTTATGGAGATGTTCGTTGGTTTACCATCCAATGCAAACAGCTCTTTAAAATGTACTATAAAATATCTTCCCTGTTTATGTAAAATATGGCAAGACTGATATAATTTTCTCTCTTTCCTTGAGGCAACACCGATGCGTGATAAAGTTTCTCTTACTTTGAGGAAGTCGTCAGATTCTCCTAACCCGACCTCTAGCATTAGGTCAGGTGTCCACTCCAATTCTTCCATGTTTACCACCTCTAATCAATTTTGTTTTTATTATTTTTATCTGCTCAGCAGTCAAAACATCTAAGGCTTGTTTTGCCTTTTCATTACTATAGCCATAATATTCTTTAACATATTCTATATTCTTGACTTTAGATGAACGCATCCATTTAGCAAATCGTTTGCGTTTTCTGATACTATTTAGTAAAAAGTCGTTTTGCAACTTGTTATCCAAGAAGTGCATACGATTCATCTCGTTTACATAGAATATTGTATCAGGGAAGGCTGATAAACATTTATTAATTATATAGGCGGGGTATTTCTTCTCCCAAAACTCATCTTCAGAATCCATAAGATTCTTTTTCACATGATTAATACTATTAAGATAATCTTTCAACTCATACATAATCTTCTCTCTTACCCCATTGTCTTTGTGTTTCTATTATCTCTGGTGTTTGATTACCAACTAACCATTGTTTAAGTAATGGTGTCCACCCTCTCCGCAAATGAGTAATAAATGCATCAGGATGTGTCCATACTTCTATACCACCACTCTGTAATCTATATGATAGTTGATGATCTGATGAATTACCTCTAGGGTGTGTCATAACAGGATACTTCAACCACATTTCTCGTTTCATTCCTGTTAAAGCAAAATTGGCATATGCTGTCCTTAATGGTTCTTCTCTCATCTTATATCTAGCCATTGTCTCCATAGAAACCCAAGGCGGATACTCATCACGTTCAGGCCCCCACCCCTCATCTGCAATGGGTGGTAATCTACCAAAACAAACCGTAGACTCTCGACTAAAATTTCCATTGTCCTCAATATGCATATTCATCCAACCAGTAAATACATCATAACTTTCATCTTCTGTATATTTTAATACACAATCAACTGCCTTGCGAGTAAATATGGCATCATCACCACACATAATATAATGCGTGTAATTTGTTTCTCTAATATATTGATTTATGGCTACTAATACTTGTGGTTCTGTAAATGCTCTAAAGTATGTTACTGGTATATCAACACACTCCTTTATTGACTCCAACGCAGGCATCAATATTCTAGGATTCATTATCAACAGACAAGGATTATAAGCCATGTTCTTTTAATATATTTGCATATCGCACAGTTTCTTCCACTAACTTATAATCATCTACATCATGTTTATCTAATGCATACATATTTGTTTTCAATCTTCGTGCAGGATTACCTACCCATGTCTGTCCTGGTTCAAGTTTTGTTTTCTTTGGCACCACACACCCCATACCAATCATCGAATACGATCCTACTACTTGATGTTGATGTACTTGGCAACCAGTTCCACAATTACTATGTTTCATCACATGAACATGACCTAACATAATAGCATCACAACTTAATGTTACACCATCTTCTATCTCACAATCATGTGCAACGTGTGACCCTCTTAACATTATAACATTATTACCTATAGTTGTAAAGTCTTTTGTACCAGAATGTATAGTAGTAAACTCTCGTATCCAATTATCATCTCCAATCCGGCAAAGGCCAGGTCTGTTAAAATCAACGTGTTCTGGTCTTGTACCAACTGCACAATGAGATTCAAACCTATTCTTATTACCTATCTGTAAGTAACCAGCCAAATAACAAAAAGGCCCAACATAATTACCCTCGCCCATCTCTACCATATCATCAATAACAGCTGTAGGATGTATGTGGTTGTATTTGTGGATTTGTTCTATATTAGGATTCATACCCAATGCCTCGCTATCCATTTTGAGTCTATTTGATGTGGCTTTGGTACACCATGAAAATAAACTATACTTGATCCTTGTAGAAGAGCAGGATTATCATCTCCTAAAACGAATTGCTCTAAATGTTTTTTATAGCTTAATATACGATTATGAAATTTTACATCTAATCTCTCAGAATCACTATAATACTTTCGCAATACTTCCATTTCTGATGGAGCTTTTATTTCTCTACCATGATCGTTTAATTTTAATTGACATTCTCTTAACCACGATTCTTTTTTCCATTCCCACAACTTCCAAAATTCTTTACAAAATTCAGGCCCGGCAATACTAATAGCATTACACACCACCTCGGGATAAAAAGGATCTTCACATAACCCTATTTTAGTTTTGGGTTTATAATTAAATATGTCATCTAGATAACCAGTAATAATAGTATCTAGACCTAAAGTAACTCTATAACCCTTACACAAATCGGGTCTATACATATCTAATAAGCTTAACCATCCATACTGGTCAACCGACATAGATAATCGAACACTTCTAATAGGTTCTTTAAATTTATAATTCTGATCGCTCAGACAAATGAAATCAAATGTACCACTATAATTTCTTGAGATACCACGATAGAGTTTGTCAACCCATTCGGGTGTATAGACTCCTACTGTATGAGGAATAGGAGTATTCTTCCCATTAAATAGAAGTACAACGACTGTTATATCTGGTTCATAGGCAGACCTATCCAACCATTTAGTATTCGGGACCTCCATCTTTACGCCTAAACTCTTTTGGTAGTTCATCTCGTAAAAGTTCTGCTTCACTGTATTCATAATTATCATTCTCCTCACCTCTACGGAGTAATTTGGCACCATTCTGTATATGAAAATTCCATGCCATTTTTGTCTTAGGAGACAAGGTAACATACCTTTTAATATATGGTCTAGTCATCAACATTTGTTTCCACAAATCGGTGACTAACAATCGACCGGCACCAGCCTTACGACTCCACACGGTATAAAACACCGCATGATCTAACCCTATCATATAATCTAAATCTTGTACCGTTCTAGGTACATCTTTACAATATGCAACACAAATAATTGCACCATCGTTTGTATAAACTTCTCGTCCAGCTGTATGTCTAAATTCTCTAGTTAATTCTGGTCTTACTGGATCTTCTTGCCATGGAAGATTAAGCGGCCATTTATCCGCATACTCAATCTGTCTCACATTCATCTCTTATTACCTTAACTGTATTGCATGAAGCTTGTTGAATTGTCCACCCAACCCCATCATGCTCTAATTCTAGTAGAACCCTCTCGTCCCATTGTAGATCCGAGAATTCCTCATCAGTTAAGGACAACACCCGGCGACCTATATTATTTATATATACCGCCATTACCACATTGCCGTTTTCATAATTGATGTTTTATAAATTTCTTCATCAATTTCTATTCCTAAATATTGTCGGTTCATAGAACGAGCAACATAAGGAACTATACCTGTTCCTGAAAAAGGATCAAGTACCTTTTCATTTTCTTTAGTAAGATGACCTACCACTAAACTAACAAAATTTTCATTCCAACCATAATAAGGTCCGGTTGCTTTATTCATTTTGTATACTAAAATATGTTGCAACCATTCTGATGTTCGTGTAATAGTTCCTTTTTTAGTAAAGATACATAGGTGTTGATAAGGAAACTTATACTGATCTTTACTATCAATACTATTCACCACCATGATTTTATAATCTTTCAATACAAAACCTAATTCTATCATGTATTGTGTAATGACACTATGTTTAGGATATACTCTCCCACCAATCTTTCTGTCTGTCTGACACATGGCAACAAAACCAGTATCAGATATCAAATGTTCAAACTTAACCATGGCTAGAGAAATGAAATCTTCATATTCGGTAATATCTTTTATACCCAAATCATTCATATCAGGAACACTAGTGAAAATCAAATCAACACTATTTGGTTCTATCTCTTGCATGAGATTAAAAGAGTCACCTAGTATAAAATCATTCCATTCTAACATATCAACGATCTCACTTCATCATTAGCCTCAACATCTATAACCAAATGTGTTCTCATATCATCACCACCATTAATCGCTTGGTGTGGTTTTCTTACATCAAGATACCAACACTCACCCACTTTCATATGGCAAGAAACTTTTTCTGCCTGATAATTCCACTGACTGAATATAACATCTTCATTAGTCACAATAGGAAAATGAAATCGCATTAACTTATAATCATTAACTCCTGCATCAGGATCTACTTGGTCTGTATGTCTCTCTAACTCACCACCGCCAGGTGACAATTTCATAAAACGAATTCTATGTGGTTTGCCTGGTAACTGTTCCAATAGTTCTTCTACCTCTGGAAACATTTTACGAAGCTCTGTATCTTGCAATTTAAATTCACCATTCTTATTTTCTTCTTTCCACTTTTTACTCATCTCTGCTGGCTTGGTAATGAAACTCCACTCAGGCGTGTACCCACGGAGAGATATTGCACTCCAAGACTTACCCTTATTATAATTTGAATAGTGATTAGTAAACTCATAGTTCATTATGTCTAATCGTTCTTTTATAATATTACAAACACCAGACACATCAGGTATATTAGTTTTTATTAATACTAACTTTTCTTCAGGCAACATCATATTCTGTTCTTTGAATTCTCTCATGTCTCCAAGAAATGATGGTTGATCTTTAAAGTAGACACCTTGAATATCACCAAAGGTGTTTATCTTGATACCTAGTTTTCTATACCCAGCTTGTCTGGCAACAAATTTATCAGTAGGATGTTCTTCATTGAGATATAAAAAAGTATCTTCATCATATGATCTTAATTTTTTAACAATGACTTCTGGTTGATTAAAAGTCATACGATCTATAATCCTATCACCCTTCTCTACTGTGGCGATAGGTATTTTATATGCAGAATACATATTGATTTTAGTTTTTACTTTAAGCACTCTACTTTGTATTGCCCATTCAAAACCATGCTCGTACTGATTGATATCCATCGCCGCGGCAATCTTATTCTTTTTCATCTCCAAAAATGGAGACAAACAACGCTCATTATAACCTTCCCAAGTCTTTTCTAACTTGAGAAGTTCCTCTAACTCAATACCTTTCTGCCAATCTTTCACTTACCCACCCTCAATAGGAGGCATTATAACTATTTCATCATCTTCCGATATAGGTTGTGTCCATGCATTTGCATACATCGTACCGTTAATTGCCACATTACAATTGTCCCAACCATGATTGGGAAAGCTACCATCTAATGCATTAAGTAATCCTTTAATCGTAGTAGGTCCATATATCTCTATCACCTGTCTACCTGTTAAAGTGGCAAACTCACCTGTTAATTTCACTTTCATCTGAACGGTGGACCTAAAAACCAAGTCACTAATGAATACCGAATACCCTTTGTTATAGGTGCAACTCTATGTTCCATCCATGATGGAAAAACTACTATATCTCCTTGATTCATCTCAACAGATGCAATATCACACTTCTCTTTATTATAAGAAGCAAACTCAAAATCACCACCCTCAAAAGATTTATTCAATAATAATGTCATACTTAATTTTCTTACATTGTCGTGCATAAAAGCGTTGGTAGGATTATTATACTTTACCAAATGACAACCTGCACCATCTCTATGAAAATTATAGAACCCACCTTTCTTGTAGCGTGTTATCTGACTAGACTCAGCAGATTTAATTTCATATTGCCACCCAGCTTCAGCATTTGCTTGCATCATAAATGGCCATATCACATCATAAACCCATTGGTCATTTGTCCATGCAACATCAGTAACTCTTGTTTTTTCATCAACTCCCATCTCAGGTTTTCTACCTTTCTTTCGTTCTTCATCTGTAGTACCTTTTTTGGTATCTACAGCTGCGGACTGCCATTGCTTAGCACCAAGACGTTTTATTTTATTACAAGTTTTATTGTCGATAGCTTTATCAAAGACAAACCATTCATTAACTGATATCATAATTATTTCTCAAATATAAAGAAAGGTTCTCGTTTTATAGAGTCTTTACCTTCCTGATTAGATAGTTGTAAATACCAAGTATCTTTTAATTTAAATCCAGACTCTGTTCCTAATCGTATAGTTTCAGATTCAAAGTTTTTTATACGTTGTGTATTCGCCACATTCAGTATCATATGACCACCATTCTTTAAACCATAATAACAGTTCTCAATAGTCTGTCTCAGGAAACCTTCTATCCATTCTTCTCTAGTAGGATACTTTTTATATGATTGTGTATCTTCATCTGAATATTTTTCCCAATCATAATATGGTGGTGAGGTAAAACAAAGATCGACACTATTTTTATCTGGTCTAAACTCCTCACTACCCAATTTATGTAATTCTATAGTTCTATTTAGGCCTCCCCAATCATCACGAATACCCTTTAACCCTTCAAAGGTTTCGGTACACGGATCGGTGCCAATATAGTTTACATCGGCGACAATAGAACCTAACAATCTACCACCATACCCACAACTCATGTCCCACGTTACCCCTGCATTACCACCAAACAAAGGAGATGCTTTTTCTAAAAACTTATCATAGATTGTTGCGGCAGCTGTAGGTCTAAAATTAGAAACAGATTGTGTACCAGCAAATCGTCTGAGTATAGATCGTATATCTGATGCTGTCATCTTGTGGTATTCTTTTATAGACCAGAATGATCCGTCTAACATCTTACGAATACCTTTCTTTAACTTTTCTTCACTCTCCCAAACTGATATAGGAGTTTTCATATACCCACATTTGATATTCCAAAAATGCGGCATATAACTCCATGCAAGAGAAAGACCATGACCTGACTGACCAACCATTTTAGTTTTTGGTTTAAACATTTTTGACCTGTCAAAGGCCACAAGTTTATTAAACTCTTTACTTCTCCACTTGTGGTCGGTTGGGTAATGAGGAAAAGTTTTGCATAAACGATTATAAACATCGTTTACCTGTTCTTCACTTATTTCTATTTGAACTGGCACTGTGACATCATCTCTGTCAAACAAGCGAGTAGATTAATTTCTTGATCTGCAACAAAGGCAGACTTATACTGATACTCACCCAAAATAATAACTGCAGCGGGTATAGTATTCGGATCAAGATATGTATATAGGTTGTCATAAATCTTGCGGAAGATTTTGGTGGGATCATTATCTATGTTATCCACTACCCACTTACGAACCTTTGTAAACTCTTTCTCCTTTAGGTGGAGTGCCAACTCTTTCATACTAACTTCTGAAAGATTGACGAGGATGCCAGAGTCTATCTTGCCCGACACACTATACCGCTGCAACTCGTTCAACACTCTCCTGTTATCAGGAAAATGTTTTATAATTAGTTCAGCAATAACTTTACTATCATACTCTATGTTCTGTTCTTTCAGTATGACGGCACAACGATCTAACAACTGACCAGCCAATTGTTTACGTTCACCATTAATCTTAAACTCAATAACAGAACAACGAGAATGTAAAGGCTCGATAATTCTATTCTTGAAGTTACAAGTAAATATGAAACGACAGTTGTTATGAAACTCCTCAATGAACCCACGGAGTGCAGGTTGTGTTGATTGAGGATTAAGATAGTCTGCCTCATCAAGTATCACAACTTTCTGACCACCAGAAAGTGACACCGTAGATGCAAACGATTTGATTTTTGTTCTCAGAACATCAATACCAGATTCTTCACTGCCATTGATTATCATATAGTCTGTGTCTAACTCACTACACAGAGCTCTCGCCACTGTAGTCTTACCTACACCGGCACCACCCGACAATAAAAGGTTGGGTAGTTCTTTGTTCTTTACAAACTCTTTAAAAGTTTTCTTTATTGACTTGGGTAATATACACTCATCAATGCTTTTTGGTCGATACTCCTCGACCCACAATAGATTCTCCATTCTCCACCTCATAATAATCGTGATGCCCACACCACGGACAATACCATTGGCGTGAACTCATCACCGTTTCAACCGCAATACTCCACCATCCGCTACAACTCTTACAAGAGAAGTGATGGAGTATTTCTATACTAGCCATGTCGATGCCATCTCAATAGTAACCGACTCACATTCTAAATCTAGTTTATCAGCTATATCTTCAGCAGGCATCCCAAGTTTAATCAACTCTGTCAAAAGTTCATAGAGCTCATTCACTCTGAGCCTCCATAGCAATCCAATAAGATGCCTCTGCACCTTTCCAATTACTAACACCAGCAGTTGTGGAAGCTGACAATTTATAATCACCCCTAATCATCTTGAGATTATCTGATTTAAAAATAAAACTAAATACAGGATGTACAGATTCCTCTGTGTTTGTAATGTCTAGTGTAAATTTATTAGAGGTTGTATTTTTTAAATCAGTAGCCTCAATAAAAGTATTATCTGTTTCACCCCGTACAATAATATCAGGAAGCTGCATCACCGCAGATGCTTTTAGAACCTGATCTAGTACCTTTTCAGAAATTTCTATATTAACATCACACTCCGGAGCGTTAAAAGTTTCTGGTGGGGTTGTTAAAATAGACGGATCTGAATAAAAATATTTAATTTTAGATCGACCACTATTAACAGTTAAATAATTATCATTATCAAATTCTAATTCAGGATCTTTAACTAATGTCAAGACACCTAGAAATTCATTAAGATCATAGATACCGAAATCTCTCGGAAATGACTCTGAGATAATAGCTTCACCTAGAATATTTTTCATGGTGGACATCGTCCTAAGTTCTGCACCATGTTTAACTAAAATGTTTTGATTAATACTAGAAAAATTTTTTAAAACACTAATCGTTTGTTCACTTAACTTCATCTTCACTCTCCGTATCATGTATATGTAGCATGATTATTCCATAATGTAAAATTTTCATAAGGTCGGCACGATTCTTGCCACCCTTACGCCCATATCTTTGGGCATACTTTAAAATATTACCCATACAAAACCCTTCGCCATGTCCGCAATCTTCTATGAACTGTGTGGACTGATACTTACGTCTAGCATAATGCTGATCGTAAGTACCGTCCACATAATTCTTGAGATCACTTATGACTTTATCTTCACTAAATGCATAATCAATCGCCATAATATATTATCTCACAGTTCTAAACAAAAGTCAATAGAATTACACCTCTATAAAAGTTTCCATCTCTTTCCTATTGTCTTGTTTCAAGAAACATTCAATTCGCCAAGGATATACTCCGTGCTCCTTTTTATACTCAAAACAAGCATCAAGAATTTTCTCCCATTTTCTAATAGTAGACTTCATATCATTGCGTTTCATATGAAGGTCCTTATGTTTTGATGTTCCTACTTTTCCCACTGGACCTGTTGTGTGGGCAATAAAATAGGAAGGTACTTTTTCTTCAAGATAGCCTCTAGCGGCGTTCATTAAATAGAAGATTTCATTACCTTCTTTCACAGCAAAACCTAATTCATTACGAATAGGATCTAACTCACCCCCAAGAACATACTTGTCCAACCCATTAGTATAATTAGCAGCATTATCTAATGTATTTACAACATCTTGATGTTCATACCTCAAAATATCAGAATAGCCTCCAGTCTTACGCAAAGCCTGTTTTATTGCAGCGGCTTTTGTTTTAAAATGTACATTTGTTAAAGCTAATTGCTTAACTTTATTCTTGTAACCATCTTCTGTATTTGTAATAAGACCTTGTTCTACATACCAAGCTAGTGTATTGGCCAAACCATTAATTGAAATTGGTTTTGATGGACTGTGGTTATTTTCTTTAACTTGACACTCTATTTCAGCAGCAAGATTATCAAATTGATAAACATCAAACAACCAACTCTTTTTAGAAAGATTAACTAAAGCTCTGAACCGATGAAAGCCAGCTATAAGTTCATATTCATAAATCTTGCCGTTGATTATAGCATCCTTACCACTCAACTTCTTAACGATCATAAGTGGTTTAGTATAATCAATACCATTAGACATTGAACTCTGAATCGTTGAAATATTCAACTGATCTAAACCTTCAGGACGAGTAGTATTAGACGGCCGGTCTGCGTGGCCTTTTAGGGGAACATATATCTTATCTAAATATATTTCTTTGACTTCTTCATGACCGAAATCTTCACCCACGATTAAAGCTCGTGACACTTTTTCTCGATGAAACATTTTCATCTCCTTATTGTATTATGTTACTGACTATTCGGCACAGTAACTATAGTTGAGTTATTTATTATAACATTATTATACAGCTATGTCAAGCTTTTTATACTCTTTTATTAAATCATTTTTTGAAATAGAAGGATTACCAGCAGTATCAAATTTAGGAGAATCTTCATAGTCCCAATTAATTGACACCATTTTCAGATACACACTATCATCACCTTTAATCCAATAATGAGATGGAAAGGCTTTATCTAAACTCTTATGTGTCCATCCAGCCTTACCACCAACTCTTTGAACAACAAAATTAGCACCTTCTTTACTCTTTAGAAATTCAAAATCCTGATGTGTTGTTTCTATTTCTATTGTTGGTCGTATACTTCCTTTTTTCCAAATCTGCCATACACAAGGAACATCATACTTAGCACCATCAGATAAATGAAATGATTTAGTTGGTAATATTTTTTCTAATACCAAATTAAAATTTTTATCAAGACGATTAATAACAGATGTTTTTCTAAAAGTTCTAGGAAGTATAAAAGCAATCGTCTTAGCAAACTCAGCTGAATGATTAAAAAACTGAACCGCTAATGAAGAATTTTTACCGAATGGTGGATTACCAATAACTAATATCTTTTTATCGGTAAATATAAAACGATTAAATTTTAAATAATCTTGTTCTATTAAACCATCTACTTTAGGTTCTAAATCTATACCAATCTTTTCACCTGTAATCTTATTATAAAATGCTCCATCACCAGCCGATGGCTCTATAATAATATCATAATCATCAAACTCTATTGTACTAATGCAACTATCAACAACATCATCATTAGTATAGAATTGATCCAATACTATATCATCTTTTTCCATTAGTTAAAAGTTCTGGGTGCGCTTTCTTGAAGGTAGGGTAAACTAATACCTCTATATTCTTCAGTAAAAATTTTATGAGGAATATCAGCTTTAATCATTTCCTTAATATTAAATCCACATTGGACTCGTCTTTGTCCCTTACTATCTATCTTGGCATTAATAGACATCAAACCCCTATCTTCCTTCTCATAAATATTTTCTCGTTTTTCCTTCCAAAGGTCTTGATGTGCCAATTGAGCTTCTTTACCCCGAGGAATACTTTTTACATAAGAATCAAAATTTTCTAAAGTATCTAATTGTATACCACCCCATAATAAATCCCAATGTGTAGGATTAATATAAAATTCATAAATCTTATCGTATTCTTTAATCTTTTTAGTAATTTGATTATATTTACCAATTATAAAAATAATATCAAGTACTTTAGTTCCTTTATACTGGCGAATAATATCACCACCACCTACACTATTAGTTTTAGTAGCTTTAACACTACCATTAAAATCAGCTAAAACTCCTTTTTTAATATCTAATTCAGCAATATGGCCACCTTTGATAAGTTTCTCATATTCCTTTTTGGTTTTACCATGTACAGCAAGATGTATTTCATTTTCAAAATCATCGCCGTGTGCTTGTACGTTTGTTGCTTCCATAACTATTCATCCATAATAAAATGTGGGGTGGACAAACTCTGTCTCCGACAGGTATTAAGTGGTGGACCCTGGGACGTATGAATGCCACCCCACACTGATTTTAACTAATGTTAATTAGTCTTGGTTTCTTTTCTTCGGGAA
>VTLG01004813.1_pt1 | contig 13434 bp, 20 predicted proteins | sample 4694571 | NCBI WGS metagenome assembly VTLG01 (sample SAMN12604809, study PRJNA352737) | marine metagenome | biome: ENVO:00000447; feature: ENVO:00000209|ENVO:00000569|ENVO:01000036; material: ENVO:00002151; isolation source: viral sequences binned using virsorter ...
ATATTGTAGGCGGTAACTTTTTAATTGGTGGTAGAAGTGGTGAAACAGCAGAAGGATTTAAAATATATTCACCAACAGATAGTTTAGAAGATAAATTTAATAAATCTTTTGCTCACATAGTTAAAGGAGCTAGTCCAGGTTTGATTACTAGCGGAATGAAATTAAAAAGTGCAATGGAAGGTGATGTATCTGGTGCAGGGCAACCTATGAGAATTGAAGATGAACTTATGGCTCTCTTTACTGGAACTAGAATCATAAGAATTGATGTTAAAAAAGATTTAAAATGGAGGACATCTAATACCAATAGACTTTTAAGAGCAGTTGATGAAACAGAAAAATTTTATAAAGCAAAAGAATTTATTGATCGTCCACCTTCTGTAATGGTTGATGAATATAATAACATGCAAGATGAAGCATTTAAAATACAAAGAGATATGTACATGGTCGTTCAAGATTTGAGAATGTTAGATTTAAGTAAAGATAAAATAGAAGATATTATGATTGAAGCTGGAATGAATAAAAAAATGGCTGGTAATTTAATTGATGGGTATTTCACTCCAATTCCATATTCCACACCAAGATTTGAAACTAAAGTTGATACAGTCAAAGATCTTGCAAAACATAAAACGAAGAAAAGTGATAATTTTATTTATAATATTTCAGAAAGTTATGTTTTTCCTGAAGATAAATTAGATAGTGTATTTGATAGATGGGAAGATAAAAAATTCTTTCCTGAAGGATACAAACCTGAACTAGAAGGTGCTATAACCAATGACAAAGGAAGAGTTGTCTATGATGAAAAAGGAAAAATTAAAAAGGAACCTACATTATTACAAAAAGTAATTCCTAAAATAAGAGACATGGTTTTCCCTGGTTCACCATCAAATCTTAGAAGTAGAGCACAACCACTACCTAAAACACCTATGCCTGATCAAAAATTAGTAGCAAGTATGCCACAAATTAATCAACAAACTGGGTTGACACAAACAGAAGCTGCTCTATTATCACCAAGCGAGCAAGTGATTGCAAGGAGAACATAATGGCACTTAAAATTTCAGAAGAAGCAGCAGTACAAATGCCTATGAAGACGGTAGCGTCTTTGATTTGTATGGTAGCGATTGGAACCTGGGCTTACTTCGGTATCATTGAGACGCAAAACAAACTTTCAACACAAGTAGAGTTAATGACTAAAGACTTGACTGAGAATACAGAGTTTAGAATCAAATGGCCTCGGGGCCAGCTAGGAAGTCTTCCGGCTGACTCAGAACAATTTATGATGATCGAGGATTTATACAAGACCACGGAGAAGATAAACGCACACATAGAGAATATGGCTTTAAACAAAGTCAACATAGAATTTTTAAGAAAACAAATGGATAAAGTGTTAGAAGATATAGAAGAATTAAAAGATGCTAACAGGGAAATCCATTATAAGAATGGGAACACAAAATGATAGAAGCTGTAGTTGCATTACTGATGTTTGTAAACGGAGAGATTAAGGAAGCGCGTATCCAAGACTCAATGGGAATGTGTCTTAGCGGAAAACGTAAAGCGGAACGTCAATATTCAGAAACAGTATCTTACAAATGCTGGAAGGGTAAAGCAGAATTAGAGGATAATATAGATGGGTCCAAATCAATTAAAAAATTAATCATTGAATAATCATGGCTAAACAAAACGCATTACAACGAATAGACTCTCATGAAAAATTATGTAGGATTATGCAGAAACAAACTTACGATAAAATTCATAAATTAGAACATCAAATTAACAGAATAGAAAGCATTCTATTAGTATCTGTAGGAGCCTTGATTACAGGTATGGCATATGTTATATTTACTTTATTAACAAAATAAAAGGTAGGAAATTATGCAACTATCAAAACATTTTAAACTTGAAGAGATGACCAAAAGTATGACGGCAACTCGTAAGGGTATTGACAACTCACCTGGAGCAGGTGATATTAAAAATTTAGAAAACGTGTGCTATGAAATACTAGAACCCGTTCGAGCACACTTTGATAAACCAATTACAATAACGTCCGGCTATCGTTCAGAAGCGCTTTGCGAAGCCATAGGTTCAAAAAAAACCAGCCAACATGCAAAGGGCCAGGCGGTTGACTTTGAAATAGCAGGTGTACCAAACATTAAAACTGCTTATTGGATACAAGCAAACTGTGACTTTGATCAATTAATTTTAGAATTTTATAAACCAGATGATCCAGCAGGTGGCTGGGTACACGTGTCATATAATGAAGCTGGTGCTAACAGAAAACAAGTTCTTACTTACGACGGCAAAAGCTACGAAAATGGCCTCCCAGATATGAAATGGGAAAAAGGTGTTGTTGTAGGATAGGGTTGTAATTTTCAAAAAATAGTATATATAAGAAGTAAGAGTGCTTTAGGAAGGCTCTTAATTATTAACTGTCTAAACAAGGAGGTTACTATGACTGATCTAATAAATTTAAATAATTTCCTAAATAATGCAATTGGTTTCGAAGATTTCTTTCACAGATTTCATCGACTTCCAACCATAAACGCAGGCTTTCCACATTATAACATAAAGAAAGCAGGTGAGGATAAATACATCTTAGAAATGGCAGTGGCTGGTTACAAAAAGTCAGACATTGATGTCCAGGTTCAAGATGGAGTACTATCTATCGAAGGAAAATCTTCTGAAGAAAAAGAAGACTTTGTTCATAGAGGTATAGCTAAACGTGCGTTTAAAAAACAACTTCAGTTATCAGAGTACGTTGAATGTACTGGAGCTAAATTAGAAGATGGAATGTTGAAAGTGGATTTGAAATACGATCCGCCAGAAAACAAAAAGCCGAAAAAAATATCGGTAAAATAGTCAATTTGAAAATTTGCGCGCGCTACGCGTATAGTCCTACGTTTTACTGGACTATATCCAAGCTTTTAAGTCTTCTCCTAGTACTTGAGAAGCAATATTGACTTTATCGCGAAGTGCTTTGACAATTTTTTCATCAACTGTGTCTTCTGCAATAATATCAACGTACGTGACATTTTTCTTTTGACCTATTCTATGCGCTCTATCTTCTGATTGGAGTCTTTTCTCTAAATCATAGCCATTAGAGTAATAGATTACAGTGTTGGCTGCGGTAAGTGTTATACCGTAGCCACCTGTTTGTGGAGTTCCTACTAAAAACCTACATTTATCATTATTCTGAAATCTTTTTATATTTTCTTGTCTTTCATCTTGAGGCGTGAGCCCATAATAATCAACAATGGAACCTGGACCATGGACCTTAACAACTTCTTTAATAATATTTCTAATATCATGTTGATAGTTTGCCCATATAATTGCTTTTCCCTCTAATTCTTCTAAAACGTTCATTAACTCATTAATTCTATTATTTGATATTTCCTGCGTAGTACCATCATCAGCGGTAAAATGACCACACGTGATTTGGTGTAATCTCATTAGTTGAGTTAAAACAGTCATAGTAGATGTTACTTTACCATTTAAGTGTGCTAATGCTGTTTCTTTCATTTGAGTATATAATTTATGTTGATCTGGAGACAAAGAAATTTGTCTTTTAGTCCAATTCTTTTCTGGTAAATCTAAACAATCTTCTTTTAGAACTCTGTAAGAAAATCCTTTTAATTGTTCTGATAACTCACCAAGATTTTTAAATTTATCAACAACCTGTATTGAACGTCCACGAACATTAATAGTTTTCATTTCAGCATATCTATTTCTAAATGCATAATATGAAGTAAAGTCCAATAACCAAGAACTTAAAAATTCACATTGACTATATAAATCTAATGGGTTTTTTGTGACAGGAGAACCCGTCATAATTCTTCTATATTTAGTTCTAGTTGATAATTTAAGTATATTTTTAGTTCTTTGTGCTTTAGGATTTTTAATTGTAGTACTTTCATCAATGGCCATTAAAGTATTATGAGAAGATATAAATTTAGAAGCAAAAGCAGTCCCTTTAGTTGTACTAAAAGCTTCAACATTCATAACAAGAATGTGAAGTTCTTCTCCTGTCTTAAATAAAGTGCCTAATTTTTTAGATTGACTTTTAGTAATATTTGATTGCCATAATACTGACACATTGTCTACATGATTTGGTAAATGTGTAGGAATTTCTTGTTCATACCAAGTTTTAACAACACCTTTTGGTGCCACAATTAGAACACCATTGATTTTGCCTTTGTCGTATAGCATTGCAGCATTATCAATTAATACTTTAGTTTTACCTGTACCCATTTCCATAAAATAAGCAAAAGTTTCTTTATTCCATGACTTTTCTAGAGCAGTCAATTGATGCTTGTATGGTTTTGTTTTAAATTTATAATTCATAACTTTCTATCTTGACATATAATGCATGATGAACTATATGTCAAGACAGGAAAGATAAAATATGAAATATGAAGAAATAAATGATAAGTTAAATAAAGAACCAATTGTTTACGTTATTCAAGAAATACCAGGTACACAAGCAGGTAATCCAAAAATAAATATTATGGGTGCTTCTAGTTATGGAAGATTTAAATTTCTGTTACCAGAGTTTTCACAAATAATATTTTCTCCTGGTCCTTTAATTTTTAAATTAAGAAAAAGTTTAAAAGAATTTAAAGAAGGAGATTATTTATTATTAACAGGTGATCCTGCTATAATTGGTGTTGCATGTTCTATTGTTTCTGATATTACAAACGGAAAATACAATCTATTAAAATGGGATAAACAAGAAAGAAAATATTATCCTATTACAATTAATTTATACGAGAAAGGAGACATTAATGATTGATTTCGAAAAAGACCAACAGGAGGTCGTTAAAAAAACTGACAACATACAATCTTTAGCTGATCAAGTTGAAAGATTACAAGCTATACAGTCAAGACTTGAAAGTGAAGAAGAGGCTGTAAAAGACACTAAAAAAGAATTAGAGCATATATCGGGGGAAGTTATTCCTACCATGATGGCAGAGATGGGTTTGTCTCATCTTAAACTTATGGATGGATCTTCGGTAGATGTTAAGCCGCATTATAGTGCTAGCATAACTATAGCTAATAAAGAAGCGGCATTCAAATGGCTTCGTGATAATGGATTAGGAGATATAATCAAAAACGAGATATCCGTATCTTTTGGTCGTAACGAAGATAACAAGGCAGCTGATTATGCTGTTCTTGCACAAGAGCGTGGGTTCCAACCAACACAAAAGTTGAAGGTTGAGCCCATGACTCTTAAAGCGTTAGTCCGTGAGCGTATTGAGGCAGGTAAAGAAATGCCAACGGAACTTTTCAACGTATTCGTTGGAAATAAAACAACAATAAAAAGGAAACAATAAACATGAACGAAGTAACAACAAAAACAAATGCAGGTGCATTAGCGGCAGTAAATTTTGAAGCTGATGCAAATGCTGGCTCTCAAAATATGACGCAGGAAGATCTTGCGTTACCATTTTTGAAAGTCTTAGGACAACTATCTCCTGAAGTAAATAAAAGAGATGGTAAATATGTCGAGGGCGCAGAACCAGGCATGATCCTCAACACTGTCACAAATGAAATTTTTGATGGTAATAAAGGAATAAATGTTTTGCCAGTATTTTATGAAAGAAAATACGTAGAATGGCAAGACAGAGGTGAAGGGAAAGGTTCTCCAGTAGCAATTCACAGTGCAGATAGTGATATTGTAAGCACAACTACTAGAGATAAATCTTTCAAAGATCGTTTACCAAATGGTAATTATCTAGAAAACACTGCAAATCATTTTGTAGTTCTTTTAGGTAATAATCCATCAACTGCTTTGATTTCTATGAAAGCTACTCAATTAAAAATTAGTAGAAAATGGAATTCAATCATGATGGGTATTAAACTAAATGGTAAAAATGGATTATTTACACCGCCAACTTACAGCCACATTTATAATCTAAAGACTGTTCAAATGTCTAATGACAAAGGAACATGGTTTGGATGGGAAGTGACTAAAGTTGGTCCTGTATCAGATAAAGGTGTTTATGATATTGCAAAAAGCTTTGCTGAAAGATTAGGCAAAGGAGAAGTGCAAATTAAACATGGATCTGATGAATCAAAAACAGATTCCCCATATTAATCACTAACGAAAGTTAGTTCCTAGGATTGGGCGTGGAAGCGAGAGTGGAAACGCCCAAGACAATATTATGATAGAAAAATTTAAAAATATATTTAAGGGTCTAGAAAGAGCCCATGGTTGCACTAAAGTTGGTCCTACTAATAACAATGGAGAAAAAGTTAAGGGACAATCTTTTGTAGTAAGAGAACCAGTTACAGATGAACTTTGGTTAAAACATTTACAAGGTAAACAAAGTTTAGGAATAATTCCAATTAATGATGACAATGAATGCGTGTGGGGATGTGTAGATATAGATTCATATGCAGGATTTGATCACAAAAAATTAATAGAAAAAATAAAACAATTTAAATTACCACTGGTAGTATGTAGGTCAAAGAGCGGGGGTGCTCATGTGTTTCTGTTTTCAGAAAAACCTGTAAATGCAGAAAGAATGAGAGACAAACTTACAGAAATAAAAACACTACTAGGATACGGCGGATCAGAAGTCTTTCCAAAACAAATTAGATTAAAATCACAAGACGACACAGGGAATTTTTTAAATTTACCATATTTTAATGGGGATGATACAACAAGATATGCATTTAAAGAAGATGGAAGTGCAGCAAGTTTAGAAGAATTTTATGGGATCTATAATAATGTAAAACAACTAGATGTTGGTCTCGTAAAAGTGCAGAGGCCCCAATCAGAATTTTCTGATGGGCCTCCTTGCATAGAACTTATGTCTATGAATAAAATACCAGAAGGTGGTAGAAACAATGCAATGTTTCATTATGGAGTTTATGCTAAAAAGAAATGGCCATCAGAATGGAAAAGTAGACTTACTATGTTTAATATATCTGCATCACAATCTCCATTAAGTGAATCAGAAATAGATATAATTAAAAAACAACACGACAAAAAAGAATGGGGATACAAGTGTAATGATACACCTATGTGTAATTTATGTGATAAAAAATTATGCAAAACTAGAAAGTATGGAATAGGTGAAGAATTAGTTTTTCCTTTATTAGCTGATTTACAAAAAATAAAATTAGAAAAACCTTATTATTATTTAAATGTGGATGGTGAAAGATTATTTTTAGAAAATGTAAAATATTTAAAACAACAAAGTTTATTTCAAGAAGCATGCATGGAACAATTGGACTTTAAACCACCTACAGTTAAACCTAAAGACTGGGACATGATAATAAATCCACTAATGAAGAATCACGAACCAGTAGAACCACCTGAAGGCGTAACAACTGCCGATCAATTAAGAAATCATTTAGAAGAATTTTGTTTAAACAGACATATAGGTTCTGATGTAAATGATCTTAAAAAAGGTGGAGTATGGACTAATGGTGGATATCACCATTTTGTTTTTAGTATGTTTTACAGTAAATTTTTAATTAGACAAAGATGGGAGATAAATTATCAGCGTACGGCACAAATGTTAAAAGATCATTGTAGTTGTGATGATAAAAAAAGAGTAGGAAAAGAAAGAATTTCTGTTTTTACAGTAAAACAATTTGACAAGAAAAAAGATGATTACACTCAAAAAGAACTTAAACCAAAGGACGTATTTTGAAAACAATAGTATTAGGACCACCAGGTACGGGTAAAACAACTACTTTATTAAAAAAAGTAGATAGTTATTTAAAAGAAACAGATCCTGATAAAATTGGTTACTTTGCTTTTACGCAAAAAGCTGCTTATCACGCCAGAGGTGAGGCAATGAAAAAATTTAATCTTACAGAAGATGATCTTCCATATTTTAGAACATTACACTCATTGGCATTTAGAAAACTTGGTTTAAAAAAAGATCAAGTTATGCAAGCAAGGCACTATAAAGATCTTGGAAAAAAATTGGGATTTCCAGTATCTTATGCAGAACACCAAGAAGATCATGGTATATTTACTTCTGATAGTGAATATTTACATATTATACAATTAGCACAATTACGAAACATAACACCTGAACAACAATATAATAAACGAGAACATACTCAAGATTTAGAGTTAGATAAATTACGTATTATTAGTAATGAATTAAAGCGATACAAAAAAGAATATAATTTAATAGATTTTAATGACATGATATTAGAGTTTATTAAGTCAGATAAATCTCCAAACTTTGATGTTGTATTTATTGATGAAGCACAAGACTTGTCTCTTATGCAATGGGATATGACAAAAACTATTTGGGATAAAACAGAAGATACTTTTATTGCAGGGGATGATGACCAAGCAATATTTAAATGGGCTGGTGCTGACGTAGATTCTTTTATAGCACTTAAAGATCAAATGATTAATCTTCCATTAATACAATCACACAGAATACCTATGAAAGTTCATAAAATTGCTATGGGTATTATAAATAGAATTAAAAATAGAATAGATAAAAATTGGCAACCAAAAACTAATGAAGGTAGCTTACATAGACATTTTGATGTTGATTCAGTTGATATGTCAAAGGGTGAGTGGTTAGTTTTAGCTAGAACTAAATACATGTTAAAAGAAATAGAAGACACTCTATATCGTAAAGGTTTATATTATGAAAATAGATATAAAAGAAATTATGAAAAAGATTTACAAGATGCAGCTACAGATTGGGAACATTTAAGACAAGGACAATTATTGTCTTTTAAACAAATTGAAAAAATTTCTAAATATATGGGACCATCTCATTGGGAAAAAGAAAAAATAAAAGGTATGACTAAGGGGTCTTTTTATGGAATTGATCAACTTACAAAAGATTATGGATTAAAAACTAAAAAAGTTTGGTATGAATCATTGAATGATGCAGGAACTAGAAGAATAGAATATTTAAGAAAGATGAGAGCTAATGGTGAACAATTAAATAAAAAACCAAGAATAGAATTATCAACCATACATGCAGCTAAAGGTGGTGAGTCACAAAACGTAGTTCTTTTAACTGATCTTACTAAAACAACAATGGAAACATATGAAAGAAATGCAGATGATGAAAATAGATTGTTCTATGTTGGTGCAACACGAACAAAAGAAAATTTACATATAATAGAACCAAAAAAATATAACAAAGGATTTATAATATGACACATCCTTATGCTGAAAGTAGAAAACGAGCTAGAAAAAAATGGAGAACAAGTCTTAAAGGTAGAGCATGGGACAAAGCCTATAATCAACGACCAGAAGTTAAAGCAAAAAATCATGAAAAATATATTAAAAGTCTAATTAAGGAGTGTGCCAATGAAAGATGAAATTTATAAAAAGCAAGTAGGTGGAGATCACTATAAATCTATGGTCATTCAACCGTCAGAATTTATAAATAAAAATAATATTCCGTTTGCGGAAGGCAATGCAATAAAATATTTATGTAGGCACAAACAGAAAAATCAAAAAGAAGATTTATTAAAAGCAAAACATTATATTGACATGGCAATCGATAGAGACTATCCTGAAGAAGTGAAAGAAAAAAAGAAAAATTCTTGGGGCATGATTAAATGAAGTGTTTCTATTGTAATGCAGAAGTAAGATGGAATAATGATTATGATACCGAAGATACTTTTCCAGATTCAGAACATAATATTGTAAGTATGTATAACTGCGATGAATGTGATACTTGGTACGAAGTATTTCACCAAAAAAAGGAAAATAAATGATACAAAAACCTTTGTTTGCGCCACAAACAGAGTGGCTACCGCCAGAAGAATTTCCAGATTTATCTAAGCATGATGAAATAGCAATTGACTTAGAAACAAAAGATCCAGACCTTGTTAAAATGGGGTCAGGTAATGTAGTAGGTAGAGGAGATGTAACGGGTATTGCTGTTGCTGTTCAAGGTTGGTCTGGTTATTATCCAATTGCTCACGAAGGTGGTGGTAACATGGATCGTAAAAAGGTCTTGAAATGGTTTCAAGGAGTATTATCTACACCAGCAACAAAAATCTTTCACAACGCCATGTATGACGTTTGTTGGATTAGGGCCCTAGGTTTAAGTATTAACGGTAAAATAGTGGACACGATGATTGCATCGGCCCTTGTTGATGAAAATCAAATGCGTTATGACTTAAACAACTGCAGTAAAAGATACACTGGAAAGACAAAAAATGAAACAGCTTTATATGAAGCTGCAAAGAGTTGGGGGGTTGACGCCAAGGCAGAAATGTATAAACTACCTGCCATTTATGTTGGCGCATATGCAGAAAAGGATGCTGAACTTACATTAGAACTTTGGCAAGAACTTAAGAAAGAAATTTTACACCAAGATTTAAATTCTATTTTTGAATTAGAGACTGAACTCTTTCCCTGCTTAGTTGATATGCGTTTTTTAGGAGTTCGTGTAGACGTAGAAGCAGCTCAAAAATTAAAAGAAGAGCTACATAAAGAAGAAAAATTATGCTTATCAGAAGTAAAAAAAGAAACACAAGTAGATGTTCAAATATGGGCTGCACGTTCAATTGCGCAAGTTTTTCAAAAACTGAACCTACCATATGACTCAACCGAAAAAACAAATTCTCCATCATTTACTAAAAACTTTTTACAGAATCACCCCCACCCACTGGTGAAACGAATAGCCCGAGCCAGAGAAATAAATAAGGCCCATACCACATTTATTGATACCATATTGAAGCATTCTTACAAGGGTAGAATACACGCAGAAATTAACCAATTAAGAGGAGATAATGGAGGAACGGTAACTGGTAGATTCAGTTATTCAAACCCAAATTTACAGCAGATACCAGCACGAAACAAGGAACTTGGACCACGGATTAGGTCCTTATTTATCCCGGAGGAAGGCCATACATGGGGTTGTTTTGACTATTCTCAGCAGGAGCCTAGGTTGGTAGCACATTATGCAGCTTTACAGAATCTTTATGGAGCAGGCGAAGTATTGGATGCGTATCGTGAAGGCGATGCAGATTTTCACAGTATTGTAGCAGAGATGGCAGAGATACCAAGAAGCCAGGCCAAGACAATAAATCTTGGTCTGTTCTATGGTATGGGTAAAAATAAACTACAAGCTGAACTTGGTATTAGTAAAGAAAAAGCCGATGATTTATTTAAACAGTATCATGGTAAAGTTCCATTTGTAAAACAGCTTATGGATAACGTTATGCAACGTGCCCAGGATCGTGGACGTATTAGAACTCTTCTTGGTAGATTATGTAGGTTTCATTTATGGGAACCAAATCAATTTGGGATTCATAAAGCCCTGCCTCATGAAGAAGCAATCAAGGAACACGGACCAGGGATTAAACGTGCTTACACTTACAAAGCTCTAAATAAATTAATACAAGGATCAGCTGCTGACATGACAAAGAAAGCAATGATTGAGTTATATAAAGAAGGAATTATCCCACACATTCAAGTTCACGATGAACTTGATATATCTGTAAGTGACAATGCAGACAAAATAAAACAAATAATGGAAGATGCTGTTTCTCTTGAAATTCCCAATAAAGTAGACTATGAATCTGGCCCTAATTGGGGTATAATAAAATAAAAACGGAGGGAATTATGGAAATAGTAAACAACATAATTGCAAAAGTTAAATCCGATAAAAAAGTACAAATCGGTGTAGCTGTTGCTGTGGTAATCATAATAGTACTAGCAATATAATATATATGGTACATGGCCTATTTAAATGCAAACATTCCTGTGACTTATGCACAGATCAGGAGAGAATATCTCTATGATCTTAAAGATCATCATGGAGAAGTTGAAGACTGCATTATATTTGGCCTGGCATCAATTACAGGGCGTCCTATATTGTTTCATGCAATTATGGAAAATGGTGCTGTGTTCTATCGGATACCAATTTCAGCATTTATACAAAGAGGTTTTGACCCAAAGGAAGTACCTAGGCGTAGACTTGATGAGCTGGAGCTATGGAATTGCTTTAGTTACTATCCTGCTGTTACTTCTTATGATATCCTAGACGGACAATCAGGAAAATACTTTGGAAAAGATAAGAAACTCCATCCTGGAGAATATCTTTTTACTGTTGACTGGGCGCATCCAGAGAGTAATATAGTAGATACTGATCATTCAGAAATACCGCACGAACATAAGTGCGCTCATATATTGGCGTTAGAAGACGGCAATTATGCTGCCCAACCAAACAATCGTATACTTTGGGATATACCTTCATTTACAGTTAAAAACGAAACTCCTGATTGGAAGGTACAAACAAGTGATTGGAATGTTGAAAACACAGGAAAATGGAAAACAGAAGATACTGATAAGTTCTTCTATAACATTGAGGAGAAAAAAAATGATTAAAAATTTATGGAACAAATTTGTTAACTGGCTTTTTAGTTGGCAAAAAGAAGAAAAAGATCCACATATAGAACTTTACGAGGATTTTCCAAAAGATGAAACAGGAATAAGAGTAGTTTGTGAAAAACATCCAGACACTTTTAAAAAACAATGTCCTTCTTGTAGAGGGGCCGTAAATGGCTAAATGTAAAAACTGCCACTGCGATTGTCACTGTGATGGAGATCTTCATGCAGATGACTATGGTGTATGCACATGCGATGATTGCACTTGTAAAAGAACTTATAAAAAAGAAAAGGATCATGGACACGACATGTCTTATGAGAATGAAGTAAAATACGATGGGTAAAAGTATGAATTATTATTTTACAGGCATATTAATTATATTAATCTGTTTACTAACATTAATTAAACCAGCTTATCCAGATACAACACAAAGTAACGTTTCTGGATCAAACACTTCAATTGAAGGTGGATATGAATCAACCACTACAACTACATATGAATCAGGTTCTGAATCTACATCTACAACTAATAACACTACAAATTCAGACATAAGATCTTCACCACCATCAGCAGCGGCACCTTCTTATAATTCTATGACACAAGATGTTTGTGCTGTTGGTGTATCTGCAGGAGTGCAAACATTTGGTTTTGGTGTATCTGGTGGTAAACATGTAATAGATAAAAATTGTGAAAGATTAAAATTAGCTAGAATACTAAATGACTTTGGTATGAAAGTAGCAGCGGTTGCTATTCTTTGTCAAGATGAGCGTGTGTTTGAATCTATGATTCAAGCTGGCACTCCATGTCCAATTGATGGAAAAATTGGGAAAGAAGCTAAAAAACTTTGGGCTAAATACGATCACGAAAGACCTGATTATGACATATATATAAAACGTATGAAGGAGCGAGAAAAAAAAGAAAAACAAATAGCTAGGGAAAAAGCTCTGGAAGAAAAAAGATTAGCCAAGGAACAGACTCAAATGACAAAAGAGTTTGATGAATTTGATAAACAAGTAAAAGAAAAAATTGAAGAAAAAAAGAGGGATATAAACTGGGAGTCACCTAAATAATGCCTAGACCAGTCAGAAAATGGATTGTA
>VTLG01007291.1_pt1 | contig 13433 bp, 12 predicted proteins | sample 4694571 | NCBI WGS metagenome assembly VTLG01 (sample SAMN12604809, study PRJNA352737) | marine metagenome | biome: ENVO:00000447; feature: ENVO:00000209|ENVO:00000569|ENVO:01000036; material: ENVO:00002151; isolation source: viral sequences binned using virsorter ...
TCACGATTTGTCAAGGTTAAACAATGGAGAAATAATGGAAGTTAACCTTTTTAGGCGAAAAAGGCAGAAAAGACTTGACAAAACCTAGATCCAGCCCTATAATAGGGGTCTATGAGTGATAAATCTATTCAGTCTTTGGCAACCTTTACATCTTCATTATCAAAAGATGGGCGTTCTGATGAACGCGAGTTGACCGAAAGACAACAATCCTTTCTGGATAACCTGATAAATACAGGAGGTGATCCAAAAGAAGCAGCAGAGCTTGCAGGATATGCCGAAGGCAGCTATACCCAAGTCGTAAAATCATTAAAAAGAGAGATAATAGAACTGGCCTCTCACATCCTTGCTCAGTCTGCACCTAAAGCAGCTATTAAGCTGGTAGATGTTATGGATTCTGAACAACCCATACCACAAGCTAATGTACGTTTACAAGCTGCACAGACCATTTTAGATCGTATAGGTCTAGGTAAGACAGACAGAGTATCATTAAAAAGAGAGATAATAGAACTGGCCTCTCAAATCCTTGCTCAGTCTGCACCTAAAGCAGCTATAAAACTAGTAGATGTTATGGATTCTGAACAACCCATACCACAAGCTAATGTACGTTTACAAGCTGCACAGACTATTCTAGATCGTATCGGTCTAGGTAAGACAGATAGAGTAGATGTTAACCACACTTCGAGTGGAGGTATCTTTATTCTACCCTCTAAAGGTGAAGTAATTGATGCAGAATACTCGGAAGCGTAAAGGATCTGGAAATATACCTTTTGGTTATAACCTCGATCCGAGTGATAGATACTATATCATCCCTAATGAAGAGCATTTGGAGTCTCTTCAAGAGGTGGAAGAGTCCGTGGTTGTTGGTTTTCTCAGTTTAAGAGAAGGTACAGAGTGGTTAAAGTACAAGACTGGCAAGGATATATCGATCAAGGGTCTTCAAAAGAAGATTATTAAGAAATATGGAAGATCTGATTCAGAAGAACGATTGGGACATAGATCCAGACTCTTATCAGCAAGACGATGAAGGAGCGTTTATCCTCAAGAGAGATGGAACTCCTAAAAGAAAGGGAGGGAGACCAAAAGGAAAGCCTTCACGAGGATATAATTTACACTCTGCAACAAAAGCAAAAATGTCGGCTAGACGATCTTTACGAGACAAGGAAAAAAGACTTGACACGCTTGAAAAGAAAGTTAAGAAAGCAAGAGTCAACGTTAAGAAGCAAAGGAACGTACAGCAAAAGTTAGATGAGTCTCCAGATAAGGAGACGCCAAGCGGAAAATTAATAACGCGAGAAGACTTAGAAAAGGTCTTACCAGAGGCGGTTAAGAAGACAGTTTATAAAGAACACATTATCTTCCAACCGAATGATGGGCCACAGACTGAGTTCTTAGCAGCCCCTGAGAAAGACGTTCTCTATGGCGGGGCCGCAGGGGGAGGAAAATCCTACGCTATGTTAGTGGACCCACTGCGGTTTTGCCACCGCTCTGCTCATAGAGCGTTAATATTACGACGTACTATGCCAGAGTTGCGGGAGTTAATCGATAAGTCAAGGGAATTGTATCCACAGGCCTTTCCAGGGGCTAAGTTTAGAGAAGTTGAAAAGGTTTGGAACTTCCCAAGTGGTGCTAAAATAGAGTTTGGCTTCCTTGAAAGAGATGCAGATGTGTACAGATACCAAGGTCAATCCTATTCGTGGATTGGTTTTGATGAGATTACGCACTTGCCGACAGAATTTGGTTGGAATTACTTGTCTTCACGACTACGCACAACCGATTCAGAGATAATGCCTTACTTACGTTGTACGGCAAACCCTGGAGGTGTTGGAGCACATTGGGTTAAGAAGAGATATGTTGATCCCTTTGAGCCGGGAGAGGCTTTTAAAGGTGCTGACGGTCTAACTAGGAAATTTATACCTGCTAGACTAGATGATAATCCCTATCTTGCAGAAGATGGACGTTACGAAGAGATGCTTAAAGCTCTTCCAGAAGTACAAAGACGACAACTTCTAGAGGGTAATTGGGATATTACCGAAGGTGCAGCCTTTGTTGAGTTTGATACTGAAGTTCATGTCATACCACCATTCGAGATACCGATAGGGTGGGAAAGGACTAAAGGTATTGACTATGGTTACGCCTCAGAAAGTGCTTGTGTATGGGCAGCAGTAGATCCATCAGACGGTACTTTAATTGTGTACAGAGAGTTGTACAAAAAGAATCTAACAGGAGTTGATTTAGGTGAGATGATCACCCAAATGGAACTTCTAGATCCTTTCTCGGTTGCAGGTGTCTTAGATACGGCAGCTTGGGCAAGGACAGGAACAACAGGTCCGACAGTTGGTGAGTCTCTGCAACGAGCAGGGCATAAACTACGAAGGGCTGATAAGAATAGAATACAAGGGAAGATTCAAATTCACGAATACTTAAAGCTAAAGCAAAGCGGAAGGCCACAAATTCAAATATTTAATACTTGTCCTAATCTGATACGCGAGCTACAAAGTATTCCTTTGGATAAGAATAATCCCGAGGATGTAGATACTCATGCGCCCGATCATGCGTATGATGCTCTACGTTATTTAATTATGTCTAGGCCAAAGATCAATGATCCGCTAAGTCAAATGCGATATATGAGAATGGAACAGGCCTATACTCCCTCCGATGTGGAGTTTGGATACTAATGGCAGAAAATAGTTTTATAGATAATGCCGACAATATCTATTTTGATAATGTTGAAGGAGAAGAGGGTAAAACTTTATCTTTGGATGAAAGTCTTCGTAATAAATTTGTAGCGTTACTACAAGATAGATATGTATCAGCAGAAGATGCTCGCTCACTTGATGAGCAGCGCTGGATCACAGGCTATCATAATTATCGTGGTTTATATCCTAAGAATGTACGTTTTAGAGAGTCAGAGAAATCTAGAGTTTTTGTTAAAGTAACGAAAACAAAGGTTCTAGCAGCCTTTGGTCAATTAGTTGATGTCATATTTGGCGCTAATAAATTTCCTATAGGTGTTTCTGAAACTAAAGTACCTGAAGGTGTAGCCGAACATGCTCATATGGACACGTCAAATCCTCTACCAGGAATAGAAACAACTGCTGCTCTAGGGGGCGGTGGTGAAGGTGCAGGTGAAGACACAGAAGAACAGGAGAACCCATTTGATATTGGATACGAAGGAGACGGTAAAACACTACGAGCAGGAGCAACTTACGGGCCAGGAAAGTTCGATACAAAACCAATCGAAGACGAAGCCAGAGACGCAGGAGTGTTGCGGGAAGGGCTGCTGCCATCACCAGAAACGATGGAAATCAATCCAGCGCAGAAAGCAGCGCGAAGGATGGAGAAGTTAATACATGACCAAATTGAAGAGTCGAATGGCTCTAGTGAAATTAGAAATGCTCTATTTGAGTCAGCTTTATTTGGAACAGGTATTATAAAAGGCCCCTTTAATTTTAATAAGACATTGAATCGTTGGGAGGAAAATGAAGAAGGAGAAAGAGAATACAGTCCCGTGGACGTTCGTGTTCCTCGTATTGAGTTTGTCAGTATTTGGGATTTCTTTCCAGACCCAAACGCCACTAATATATCCGAGTGTGAATACATATTCCACAGGCATAAGCTTAACCGTTCCCAATTACGAGCATTATCCAAGATGCCCTATTTCGATAGGGACGCCATTCGCTCATGCTTGTCAATGGGACCAAACTATGTTCAGAAGGACTATGAGCATGAACTCAAAGATGACCAAAGAGGACAAGAATACGGATCAGGACAATTTGAAGTACTAGAGTATTGGGGTATTATGGATGCTGAGTACGCTCGTGAAGTTGGGATGGAACTTAGTGATAATATAGACGATCTTGATGAAGTTCAAATAAATGCTTGGGTATGCAACGGTATACTTTTACGCTCTGTTGTAAATCCGTTTACACCGCACAGGCTTCCGTATCATTCTTTTTCATATGAGAAGAACCCCTACAGTTTCTTTGGGATTGGTGTGGCTGAGAATATGGATGACTCTCAGAAGATTATGAATGGACATGCTCGAATGGCTATTGATAATCTTGCACTATCAGGCTCACTTGTATTTGATGTAGATGAATCTGCTCTTGTAGGTGGACAATCGATGGAAGTTTATCCAGGTAAAGTATTTAGACGACAGGCCGGGATGCCAGGACAAGCAATACATGGTGTTAAGTTTCCAAATACGTCACAAGAAAATATGATGATGTTTGATCGTTTTAGGCAACTTGCAGATGAGCAGACAGGCATTCCTAGTTATTCGCATGGTCAAACAGGTGTACAAAGTATGACAAGGACTGCTTCAGGTATGTCAATGCTACTTGGTGCAGCCTCCTTAAATATTAAAACTGTTATTAAGAATCTTGATGATTTCCTACTCAAACCTCTTGGAGAATCGTATTTCCAATGGAATATGCAATTCTTAGAAGATAAATTAGGTGTAGTAGGAGATCTTGAAGTGAAAGCAACAGGCACAAATAGCTTGATGCAAAAAGAGGTACGAAGTCAAAGGCTCACGACATTCTTACAGACTGTACAGAATCCAGCCGTTGCTCCGTTTGTTAAAATTAATAAGCTTATTAGTGAGCTTGCTTATAGCCTTGATCTTGATCCTGATGAATTACTTAATGATCCTGATGAAGCTGCTATCATGGCACAGATTATAGGAATGCAAAATGCTGGACAAAACGCAGGCCAAGAAGCTGGTCCCGCTGGTCAACAACCCGGAGGTATGGGATCACCTCAAGGAGTACCTGGAGGGCCTCAAGAACTTGGAGCTACAGGCACTGGCGGTGGCAACGTCGGAACTGGAAATGTTCCGATGCCAGGGGAGAGTGAGTTCTCTGGTACGCTTAGTGAAGCTGCCGGATGAAGTTAAAGAAGCACTAGAGAGGGAAGAATAATGGCACAAGTTAGAACTAGTATGGTTGGTTATGGAGATGGTTCAAGTATTTTTTCTCCAAGTAAAAGACAGGCATTGCAAGAAGGTGGAGCGCTATTGATGCCACTAGAGCAGGAAGAAGTACCAGTAGATACTTACACACCGGAAGATCAGGCTAATGCTGAAGCTTCACAATTACCTGATGAAGAAATGGAAAGTGGTTTTGTTGATTTCGTTTTAGATGAAGCTCTAGACGATGATGAACAAGGTTATTTAATGGGTGCTCTTGAAGCAGACCCAAGATTAAGTACGATTTTTGATAAGGTCGTGGAAACGGCCTCAGAATTTACTGGTGAAGGGGAAGTAAAAGGCCCTGGAACTGGTGTTTCAGACTCAATACCTGCAAGATTGTCAGATGGAGAGTTTGTAATGACTAAAAAGGCTACTGATCAAATAGGCGCAGATGAACTTCAAACAATTATGGATGAAGCAGAACGTGCTTACGATGGTGGTCTTAAAACAAAATACGTATTTGGCGGAATCGTAGAAGATGATAATGAAACTGAAAAATCACTTCTCGGTACAAAAGATGAAGAAGAGATCAAAAAACAAATGATCACTGCTAATCGAATGCCAAGTGTTGTATAAGGAGATAGAGCTACCCGTAAGGCCCTCTATCATTTAAATTTAACGGCTACCTTGGAGTAGGCAAGCCCCAACCTTAGTTCTAGGCCAAAGAACTAATTAGTTTGGCTACCTTGCACGAGACAAGCCCCGTGAAGGAGACGTGATATGTCAGAAATAGAGGAGAGTTTAGAAGAACCAGAAGCGAATATGTATAATGCAAAGAAGCCTTGGCATAAGCCAGATGGCCCTCCTGTGCAAAGTTCAGATTCGTTATTTTACGAAAATCAGGCTACCCCACAAGCGGCCCCTGATGAAGAGGAGCAAGAAGCTCCAAAGCGTAAAAGAGCTAATTATAAAAAAAGATATGATGATCTAAAGAAGCAAGCATTACGATGATAAGGTTTCGCAATTTAAACAGAGGGAACAAGAACTCTTAGCTGAGAATCGAGCTTCCCAACCTCAATATGAAGCACCTAAAAGTGTTGAAGAATTGGAAAAGTTTAAAGAGCAATATCCAGATTTGTATGAAACGGTTGAAACCGTAGCTCACTTACAAAGTGAACGAAGGGTAGAAGAACTTCAAGGACAACTATCTGTAATACAGCAACGTGAAGCAGATATTATGCGCCGAGAAGCAGAAACTGAACTTCGTAATCGTCATCCTGATTTTGAAAATATACGGGGTGATGAAGGCTTTCAGGAATGGGCAAAGGAGCAACCTGAAGAAATACAAGATTGGGTTTTCAGAAATACAAGATTGGGTTTTTAGAAATCCTGATAATGTAGAATTAGCTTCAAAGGCAATTGATCTTTATAAATTAGAAACTGGCACTCAGACTTCAAGACCTCGAAGACAATCACGACAATCACAACAGCCCAAAGAAGGTTCTGCAGCAGATATGGTCTCGACAAAAACGACAACTGTAGATGTTGATAGAGGAACTAAAATTTGGACTGAACGGGAGATTGCTGCAATGTCTTTAGATGAGTTTGATTCTCGTGAAGATGAGATTAATCAAGCCCTTACTGAAGGCAGAGTAGTTAAATCATAATTTTTGTCTAATTTGGAGTAAATAAATATGGCATATAATCAAAGTGACCAATACTTTGAGCCTAGCACAGATACTGATGCTAACTTTGGTAACTCCGTAAGTGGTCAGAATAATTCGTTTTTCTTACCTGCTGTCTATTCTAAGAAAGTTCTAAACTTCTTCAGGAAAGCCTCGGTAATCGAAGCCATTACTAATACTGATTATGCTGGTGAAATTACGGCCTTTGGCGATTCTGTAAAGATCGTTAAAGAACCTACTATTACCGTATATCAATACGAGCGTGGCGCAGATGTAACGCAATCGAAACTGACTGACGCTGAAATAACGTTGATCGTAGATACGGCTAACGCCTTTAAATTCAAAGTTGATGATATTGAATCCTCAATGTCTCATGTGAATTGGCGTGAAGCTGCCTCATCTTCGGCTGCATATGCATTGAGAGATGCATTTGACGAAGGTGTTCTTGCAACGATGTTCAGTGGGGTGAGTGCTTCCAGTCCTAATCATATTTTAGGTTCTGATAATGCTACTGATCTTGCGGCTGGTACGTTTGATGGTACGGGTAATCTTGATATTGGTTTTGATTCGTCAGAACATGATCCTATAGATGTCTTAGGGCATATGGCTCGTCTTTTAGACGACCAGAATGTTCCTGAAGAAGGTCGCTGGTTCGCAGCCGCACCTGAATTCTATGAGGTTCTATCTGGAACTGCATCGAAACTATTGTCTGTTGATTACAACGCTGGTCAAGGTTCAATAAGAAACGGTCTAGTAACTTCTGGTAAGTTGCGTGGATTTAATATGTACAAGACGAATAACATTGCCTCGACGACTAACGCCGCTGGTAAATGTATCGCTGGTCATATCAGTTCAACTGCAACGGCTCAGACTATTACGAGTACTGAAGTACTGCGTGATCCTAGTTCCTTTGGCGACATAGTACGGGGGCTTCATGTATATGGAGCTAAAGTACTACGCGATGGTGCTCTAGTATCTGCATTCTACGGTATTGACTAGTAACTAATAGAATCGGGAGTCGGATGCGGCTCCCTTTTCTTTTAACTTAATAATTAATTAAAGGAAGAAAGATATGGCAGCAGTGAATATTAGGGATACGGGCCGTAACTCAGCAAGGATAGGTGATGTTAGAGAACTTGCTACGAAAGTCCAAAAGCCCTCCGATACAGAAGCAATTACAGCCGCGAATACTATTACGGCTGCTGAGTCTGGTACTCGCTTTGTGATGAACACGGCAACTGCTAGAATCCAAACTCTACCAACGGCAGCAGCCGGACTTGAGTATTGGTTTTATGTAGGCGCTACCGAGCCTACTGGCACTCATACTATTGTAACAGCTTCAAGTGCAAACGTTATCGTAGGTAATGTTTCTTCACCTGAAGATGCAGCAGGACATGTTGCTACGGTTACAGATGCTGATACTATTTCATTAGTAGCAAATAAGGCTGTTCATGGCGACTACGTTCATGTATGGTCTGACGGTACTAACTGGTATCTTGATGGTATGTGTAAAGTACAAGACGGTATTACGACTACTCAAGCAGGCTAATATATGCCTCAAATAGGTTCTAATGAGAGACCTGTAATGTTTAGAAAAGCGATTGTCAGTAAGGATAGTCGCTTCAGGAAGCACTTTGATAAAAAAAAGTACGATGAGAATTATGATCGTATTTTTAAAAAAGAGAAGTCTCCTTCTGAATCTATGCAGCAGGACTTAGAACCTATTGAAGATATGAGAATCACTCAACGACGGCTAACAGACTTAAATTGGGATGGTGAATAATAATAGATACGTAAATATAGGGTGATATTTTATGAGTATTAAGAGATATAAAGACATTGCCTCCATGCAAAATCCAGGTAGTCAACGTACAGGAAAAGCTGGTGGTGGAAGAGTTGGTGCAGCCGAAGGTAAATTTATGGATAGGAGACTTGGAAGATTTATTAAGAAAGAGGTTGGCGATGCTGTGGGTGAAATAACCCAAGAAGGTTCCGGTCGAAAAATAGGCGGTGATGTCGCCGGTTTGCCTGGAAAAATTGTCGGGGGCTTGGCCGAGAAGGGTGTGAGAAGGCTTGCTGGACGATTAAGTAGAAGGAGACAAGAAAAGAAAGGTAAGGCACCTACGAAAACAAAACCGAAAAAAGAAGAAGATAAGCCGAAGGAGGAAAAGAAGAAGAAAGCAAGTGGCGGTAGAATTTCTAAAGCTAAAGGTGGCAAAGCAAAGAGGTAATTAAATGGCAACGTTTCTCACTCTAACAAATAAATTATTGCGAGAACTTAATGAGGTTGTATTAACTTCATCAAACTTTGGCAACGCTGTAGGTATACAGCAGCACGCAAAAGATTCAATTAATACTGCTTACTTAGATATTGTCAATGAGGAACCTCAGTGGCCCTTTTTAGCTACGGCTGAGAGTGGAGCTACTGATCCTATGTACGGTAATGTTTATGTAGAAACTACTGCTGGAACTAGGTGGTATGAACTTAAAGCTTCTAGTTCTAGTATTACAGCAGACTATGGATCAATAGATTGGGATAATTTTCTTTTAACGACTGTAGGAGTTAGTGGAGAAGCTGCTCCGTATACTATAAAGAATCTTAGGTATACGACTACTGAAGAGTGGAAGGATTATCTTCGGATTGCTGAAAATAAAGATGATGCAGATACAACACAGTATGGTGTTCCTAATAGGATTATTCGTAGTCCTGATGCACGTAACTTTGGATTAAGTCCTATACCAGATCAGGTCTATAGAATATGGTTCTACAACACAGTATGGTGTACCTACTAGGGTTATTCGTAGTCCTGATGCACGTAACTTTGGATTAAGTCCTATACCTGATCAGGTTTATAGGATATGGTTCTTTGCTTGGGATTTACCTACAGAGCTTGATGCTTATGGGGATACGATTGTATTTCCTGATGTATATAGTGCTGTTCTGTTATCACGAGCTAGATATTATATTTGGCAGTTTAAAGATAACCCTCAAGCAGCGGCCTTTGCTCTTGATGATTATAAAAAGGGATTGGGACGGATGCGTTCTAGTTTATTAGAGCCTACGCCAGTTTATCTAAAAGATGACAGAATAGGATTTATTTAATGGCATCATCACAACCCTACGGTGTCTCATGCAAAGGTGGTTTAAACACAAATTTAAATCAGTTTGAAATGCTTGCACAGCCCGGATTAGCAACAAAGTTAAGAAACTTTGAAGTTGATCCAGATGGTGGCTATAGACGAATTAATGGCTATTCTCAGTTTGGGGATGGCACAAGGCCAAATACAGACAATGATATTTATGGTCTTGAAGTCTATGCAGATGGTTTAATTGCTTGCTCAGGAACTAATATCTATTTTAGTCAGGATGGAGATAGCTGGTTACAGATAAATAAAGATAGTGTTGCTGGAGGAGGAGATAACTATAGCACCTTTACAGGTCGTAGTACTCTAGCAAGGACTTCTCAAGACTTAGCAAGCTTTGCAATCTATGAAGGTGATACTGACTATGGTGAAGTAATTATCACTGATGAAGGCTCGGGCGTTAAGCCAATGTACTTTAAGATGACGGGTACAGGAAGTGCTTTATCAAGCCGAACTTACTTTTGTAAAGAGATTACTGTAAGCAGTACTGAGTATCCTAAGTTCTGTGTAATGCATGATAAGCACTTAGTAGTTGCAGGAGCAGCGACATCACCGAACACTATTTATTATAGTGGTACAAGTGATATAGATGATTTCACAAGCACAGGCTCTGGATCTATTAAGCTTGATGACCAAGTAGTCGGTATTAAAAGCTTTCGTGATGATCTAATTATATTCTGTTCTAATTCAATTTATAAATTACAGAATATTAATAATGCGAGTACAATTGCGGTTGTGCCTATTACAAAGAATGTAGGTTGTTTGGATGGTAGAAGTATTCAGGAGATTGCAGGTGATCTAATTTTCTTGAGTCCTGATGGCATTCGTACTATTGCTGGTACGGCACGTATTGGTGACGTTGAGTTAGGTTCTGTTAGCAGACAAATTCAATCTATTATTAGTGATATGGCATCCGCCATTAATACGTTTAGGATAGATAGTGCCGTATTAAGAAAGAAATCACAATATCGCTTATTCTATTCAGGATCAGGAGCATCTCATACAACGTCAAGGGGTATTATTGGAACTCTTACTCCTAATGGATTTGAATGGTCAGAGACATTAGGAATACAAGCTCATGCTATAGCTTCTAGTTTTGATAAAGATCGTATAGAAAAAACATATCATGGTGATAAAGATGGCTATATCTATGTACATGATGACGGAGATTATTTTACGCCAGCAGGAACGGCCACAGATATTGTAGCAGAATATACAACGCCTAATTTAGATTTTGGTGATTTAGGAACTAGAAAAACTTTACAGTATGTGCGTATGTCTTTAAGTCCAGAAGGACTTGTTCAGCCATCATTAAGAGTAAGATTTGATTATGAAGATAGGAATATTCCTCAACCACTAGATTATGAACTTGATTCTGTGTCTTTACCAGCTATTTTTGGTAATAGCTCATCGACATTTAATTCAGTAGTATTTGGATCGCAGAATGATCCTATGGTTAGACAAGCTGTACAAGGGAGCGGGCATACAAGTAGTTTTAAGATATTTAGTGACGATCAAAAAGCACCATATGCAATTAATGGATTTTATATAGACTATGTACCAGCAGGTAGGAGATAAATAAATGACGCAGACTTATACACGGCAGAGTTCGTTTTCAGATGGAGACACTATTACAGCGGCTCTGTTTAATGACGAATATAACCAACTATTAAACGCTTTTGCGTATTCAACGACTTCAGCCTCAACAGGGCACCAGCACGACGGTACGGCAGCAGAAGGCGGTAATATTCATACGATTGGTGATTTAGATTTTCTTAATAAGATTGTTGCGGATAGTACTAATAATCGTTGGGGAGTCTTTGTAGAGGTCTCTAGTGCAGCAGTAGAACAGATACGTATTCAAGATGGAGCTATTGTACCCGTTACAGACAATGATATTGATTTAGGTACAAGCTCATTAGAATTTAAAGATGCCTTCTTTGATGGTACAGTAACTACAGATGCTCTTGTAGCGGATACAGCAGATATTAATGGAGGTACTGTAGACGGTGCTACTGTTGGAGCCAATTCAGCTAGTTCAGGTGCATTTACAACAATAACTGCTAGTGGAACCTTTGTAGGTTCTAGCACAGTTCAAGGTACAACTATCACAGCAACGACGGCCTTTGTTCCTGATGCATCTGATGGAGCAGCCCTTGGTACGTCTGCCTTAGAGTTCAGCGATTTATTCCTTGCAGATGGAGCCGTAATTAACTTTGGAGATGATCAAGATGTATCATTAACTCATGTTGCTGATGCAGGTTTATTACTATCTAGTACAGATCAATTACAGTTCGGAGATAGTGGAACCTACATTTATCAAAGTGCAGACGGTGTTCTAGACTTAGTATCTGATACTGAGATTGAGATCAATGCAACGACTATTGATATGAATGGCGCTTTAGATTTAAGTGGCGCTGCTACTATTGGTGGTGCTATTACTGGTTCAAGTACTGTACAAGGTACTACAATTACAGCCACTACTGCATTTGTTCCAGACGCTTCAGACGGGGCAGCACTTGGTACAAGTTCATTAGAATTTAGTGATCTCTTCTTAGCAGATGGTGCAGTCATTAACTTTGGAGACGATCAAGAGGTTTCACTAACACACGTAGCCGATACTGGCTTACTTCTTTCTAGTGATGATAGGCTCCAGTTTGGTGACAGTGGTACTTATATATTCCAGAGTGCTGATGGAGTACTCGATCTTGTTAGTGATACTGAAATAGAGATTAATGCTACTACTATTGATATTAATGGTAATGTTGATGTAAGCGGTACATATACTGGTGGTGGTCTAATGACTACTGGTGGTAACATTGTTATTCCTGATGGTGGAAATATTGGAGCGGCCTCAGATACTGATTCTATATCTATATCTTCTGGTGGCGTAGTCACTATGAATCAGATACCAGTCTTTAGTGCTGGTATAAATGTTTCTGGTGGGACTATAGCAGGAACTCTTGCAACCGCTGCTCAAGGCAATGTAACTTCATTAGGGACTCTTACAGCTTTAACAGTTGATAATGTTGCTATTAATGGTGCAACGATAGGTCATACAGGAGATACAGATTTACTTACTTTAGCTAGTGGTATCTTAACAGTAGCTGGTGAAGTCTCTATGACTACTCTGGATATTGGAGGAACTAATGTAGCTGCAACGGCAGCAGAACTCAATATCATGGATGGTGGCACAAGCGCCTCCAGCACCACGTTGGCTGATGCAGACAGAGTAGTTGTTAATGATGACGGCACCATGAAGCAAGTTGCTCTTACGGACTTTGAGACTTACTTTGAAAGTTCCATAGACACCTTCAGTACCATTGACATCAATGGAGGTTCCATAGACGGAGCCACGTTAGGTACGAACAGTGCTATTACTCAAGCTGTTATTGATAATATTAATATCAATGGAGCTACTATAGGCCATACATCCGATACAGACTTGCTTACTTTAGCTGATGGTGTTTTAACTGTTGCTGGAGAGGTAGACGCTACATCTCTTGATATATCTGGTAATGCAGACATTGATGGTACGACTAATTTAGATGCCGTAGATATTGATGGTGCGACACAGATTGATGCTACTCTTACTGTAGGTGTTGATGACACTGGACATGACGTTAAGTTCTTTGGAGCCACTTCAGGTCGTTATATGCAATGGGATGAGTCTGCTGACTCTCTATTATTTG
>VTLG01010727.1_pt1 | contig 13432 bp, 6 predicted proteins | sample 4694571 | NCBI WGS metagenome assembly VTLG01 (sample SAMN12604809, study PRJNA352737) | marine metagenome | biome: ENVO:00000447; feature: ENVO:00000209|ENVO:00000569|ENVO:01000036; material: ENVO:00002151; isolation source: viral sequences binned using virsorter ...
CCAGCAATAGAAGCGGAAGATACATTAGACATATCTTCAGCAGCTAGTGGGTGTCCACCAGCAGTTGAGCCGTCATTTACGACAAGGACATCCTTATCAGTATCTACGGTAACTTCACCCTCGGCTCCAGTAAAGCTACTATGTTGCGAGGTACTTCCTCGTCTTAATTTTAATAATTTTGCCATTTATAGGGTTCCAAAATCGAGAGTTAAGTTATCACCAGCACTACCATCAATAGTAGTTGCTGATACAAGTCCTGTTACAGTGACACCTGTAGATGCGACTTCTAGTTTAGTGTTTCCACCAGTTTGTAATTTTAAACTGCCTGTACCTGTATCATTTATGATTGAATCGCTAGTGTTATGAAATAATTCCATACCGTCAGAGCCCGTACCATAAATAGACTTTACGTTGTCGTTGTGTATATTAGTACCAGTAAAAATGTTACCTGTTGTAGCAGCAAAACTACCAGTAGCTGTAACACCACCCTGCCATTGAGAACCTGAATAAACTTTAAGTTCATTAGCAGAAGTGTTAAAGTATAAGTCACCAGCAGCAAGTGCATTACCACCACCATCTGTTGATGGGTCGCTAGCTGCTACTTGGTATTTATCAGTAAAGTTATTTACATTTGCTATACTAGCAGCAGTTGTGTTTATACTTGCTATATTAGTTGCAGCAGTATTTACGTTTGATATAGAACCTTGTACTGTGTTTACATTCGCTATAGATGCGGCTACAGTATTAACATTTGCAATATCAGTACCAACAGTATTTACGTTTGCAATGCTTGTAGCAACTGTATCTATTTCAGATGTGCCTTCGTTTAAATCGTCAGCAACAGTAGTTATCTTTGCTATATTTGTTGCAGTTGTATTTACATCAGCAATGTTAGCTCCAACTGTATTTACAGAGTTATTACCAGATCCAGTATTAACTGCGTTAGTTATAAGACCTAGATCTTCTTGGAATGTTATCTGTCCAGCTACAATATTAATGTTAGTTAAGTCAGACTGGTTAGGTGTAATAGCACTAAATCCATCGCCAGAGCTACCATCATAGACCATCATAACTTTGTTAGATGAGCTATCAAACCATAAGTCACCATTTTGTAGTGTACCACTGTCAGGTCTAGCTGTAGGTGCGTTATTACTAATTTGGTATCTATCAGCAAAGTTATCTATATTTACTATGTTAGCTCCAGCTGCTGCTATATTTACAGCATTTAATGCTACAGTAGATACCTCAGTTGCCTTTGGTACTAATCTATGAAATTGATATGTATTTCCTACTGATGTAGTTTCAACTAATACACCAAAGCCAGCTTGTAAAACTGTAGTTCCACAGTTTGTAATTGTAACAGTAGAGTTACCTACAGTACCATTAGCAATAGTTACTGTGCCAGCTGTTGGCGTATAGCTAGTGCTTAAAATTCTAACACTTACAATAGTCCCACCAGTGTCAGGATCATTTATATCAGGGTTGTCATTAGGAAAACTTAACTCATTTGCTATTGGTACAAAACCACCTACGTCATCAACAAGGTCAATAATACGTAAGTCTATGGCTTTTGTTGTAGCTACTTTTGAGTCAACACTAGACCATGTAACTCCACTAGCTATAGTTTCGCTAGAATCCTGTCTAAGAAAGTTATCTTCAACTTCTGTTTCTGTAAAGTATCTACCATCCAATGCACCGTTAGACAGTTCAGTTTCTGTAAAATACCTATTGTCTAATTGACCAGCGTCTAATTCTGTTTCTGTGTAGTACTGGCCATCTAATTGACCATTATTTAGTTCGGTCTCTGTGAAGTATCTATTGTCTAAAGTTCCGGTTGCTATCTCAGAATCAGTGACAGCATCAGCTTGTATATGTTCAGATCCAACAGCGTTGTCTTGTATGTTATCTGCATCTATACAGTCATTAGATAAATGCACATGGTCAATAGACGCATCTACATAGTGCTCAGAGTTTATAGCGTTATCTTGAATGTTATCACTATCTATAATGTCATTGGCTAGATGCTCATGATCTATACTAGCAGCAACATAATGTTCGGAGTTAATTACATCGTCTTGTATGTTGTCTCCATCTATAATGTCGTTAGCTAAGTGTTCATGATCTATTGACCCAGCTACATAATGTTCAGAGTTTATAACATCGTCAGCTATTTTATCAGCGTTTACAGCATCATTTTTTATATTAGCTGTTTCTATAGCACTTGCTTCTATATCAAATGCTTGTACAAGATTAGGTACTTGCTCTTCTTGTGCTCTGTATAGAAGCTGTGTTATGTTATTATTTAAGTCAGCTGCTTTTACGGATGACCCTGCTGTAAATGTAGCCTTAGCTGCATCTACACTGGTGTCACGATATATGCGAATAGTTCCGCTAAGTGGTATGTTGCCTGATGTAAAAACTACATTACCACCACCTGTAGTAGTGTAGCTAGTGATGTTGTAGTGTGTACTTGTTGTTTTAAGTACACCATCTACACGAACTTTAACATCAGATTCTTGATATGAAGGGAAAGAAAACGCCTTAGTCGCATTTCCATCCCCAGTGTATTCTACGAATGTTGTTGCCATTATTTGTATATGTTGAGGATGTTACCGGTTTGACGACCTTTTTCTTGTCGTTGAATTTTCTTCTCTAATCTTTCTTTTTTAATCTCTTGTGCACGAGGTTCTCCACTTACCTCCATCCAAGCTATACGTTCTGCTCTAGCAAATAAACGTCTAATTACTTTGTTATGGTAGTAATCCATAGGTTCAAAGTCACCACGATTACCAGCAGCTCTATCTTTATCCATCTGTTCTATAGATGCTATAATTCTAGGATCTTTAGCTAACTTAATTAGATCGACCTCTAAATTTTGTTTACCTATAGCTTGCTGAAACTTAGAACGAAGCACTGGCTCTTTTGTAAGATCATCACCATCTGGTGAAAACAGAACTGATAATCTCATATCATAACCACTTTTAAATAGTAGCTCACGACCGGGGCTATTATCTAAATTCATCTGTACAGGACTAAACATGTTATACGCTCTAGTCATAAAGTCATAAGGATTGACTGGTCTAGGAGCTAGTATGTCATATTTTATAGGCAGATCGTTACCGGGTAGGGTATCAAAGTATTTGTTACGGTTACGTATAGACTGTATAATACCAGAGTTTAGTTCTCTAGTATATGGTTGAAATAGCTTACCAAGATCGTTACGTAGACCTCCAAGAGGTATAGTATTGTTCATTAAGTTAGCTGCTATTCTTGCAGGCTGTCCGGGTTTTGCACCAAACAAGTCTACAAACGATTGTAAACCAGCAAGATAAGATTTACTTGTTACACCTTGAGCAAGCAGTAAACCTACTTTTAGTAAGTTGTCTTCTGTCCACTCTTCACCCATAAGTAAGCTAGCGTCACCTATATCAGCTATCATAGACATAATCTGGTTGAATGGCTCGAATGAGTTGTAGTTTACCAGCACACCACCTAATTTTATAGAGTTAGGTTTGTAACCAGCATCTATCCAAACATTACGTTTTTGCCTATCTATTGGCCCATTACCTGTCATATCACCACGCATCCATGCTTGAGCTGCCATAAATACAAGAGCAGAGCCCATTGCCAATCGGCCACGTTGTAGATATCTAGCGTTAAGTAACTCACGCTCGTTTGTTATACCATACTTAGCTAACTCTTCAAACACTCTAGGATTGCTTATATCAGCAAAAGCTATATCATTCCATTCTTTAACTAAGAAGTTAAATCCGGGTGTATGTTTTGCTGTAAGTTTTAGACCGTTTACACCTGTACGTGCAAATAAAAAGAAAGGTTTAGCCCAAGGATTTTGCTGAAACACTGCGTTTAGGTTTCTAGAAAAACCTGTAAGTTCCTGTGTAAGTGTAACTTCTTGACGTGCAAACTTTGTAGCTGCGTCAGTTATATTACCCATACCATCAAAAATGTCACTATAAAAATAGTCTTCAAAATTCTTAATTAACTCAGGCTTTATGTCGCTATACGCAGTAAGTTTACCAGCATCTTGTACATCAAAAGCTGACAGTAATGCTTTTTCACGCATCTTAGCACGGCCAAGTATATATGCAAACGCATCATCAGTTGCTGCCATAAGTGTGACACCATATGTTAGAAACTTGTTGTCATTCATACTACGTGCCATGTTAGCTACACGGAAAGCAGCTTTTTCTCCGGCATTAGCTCTATCACTTTCTGCAAACCTACGTATGATCTCCCAGTTATTATCACCTTTTGTATATTCAGTAAATCTAGTTTTTCTAGTAGCTATATCACCTGACCAGTATGAGTTTAGTCTAGACCTAAACAACTCAAATGACTCTGGTATAGCCTCTATCATAGCGTTCATAGATGCTAGTCCAGCTCTTGCTGCACGTTTATCACCTGTAAAAGCAGCACCTATAGTTGTAGCCATAGGGCGTAAGAATGTATGGGTAGCTGTACCAATTATAGCTCTAGCTGGTGTTTTAGGGCCAGATAAAATACTATGTGTCATAACTCCTTGGAGTTCTTTGACTAGAGATCCAGTTACTTGTTTACCACCTATCTCACCACCAAAGATCATTTTACGTGCAAAGTTATCAAAATCATCTACACTGTTGACAGTTTTCATCATAGAAAATGCCTCAAACAATGACATCAACAACTCTCCGTTAGGATCGTTTTCCTTAGTAATGTTGAGCATTGCCTGTATTGCTTCTCTAGTGTCTGCCATTTCTTTGGCCAAAGTCTTTTCAAGATAAGATCTTTTACCAGCACCTAGTTCTTTAAAGTTATCTGACTTAATTATACGAGCACGTTTGGCTTCTGTTAAAAGCATAAACATTGTATCACGTATATTTTCTAATGGGCCATCTACATCTTTTAGATCTACAAAGTCTTTTATTTCTCTACCAGCTTCTGCCATGTCACGTACTTGCTGTAATAATGTACCCATAACCATGTCAGCAACAACAACATATTTACTTGTTAATGTTTCTAATTTATCAGTTATGTTACCATCTATATCTGTAATTTGGTAAGCATCTACAGCATTAAAAAACTCTTCTAAATACTCGTCTGGGCCTAACTCAGCTGCATTTCTACCTAGTGTAATGCGTTGATGTGCCTCTACAGCATCTCTAAATTTTTCTACAAGAGCTTTTCTGTCACCGCCTACTTCGTCTAGTAAAGCTTGAAATTTATTTTTACTATATAACTTTTGTAATACATCTTCAACTACCTCTTCTGACTGACCAGAAAACTTAGCACCACGCTCACGTTGTACTGGTGTAATTAAATTACCAGCAGAACCTTCTTCTGAACCCCAGTCTTTTCTAATCTTTTTCTGATTTTCAAAGACAATCATAGGATCGTCAACAGAAAGTGTAGCACCCTGAGCAGGGCCAGCTAAAGGTTTATTTTTAGCTGCACGAAAACCACTTTCACCTTCTCGTAACTCCTGTAGACCTTTTGCTAGTGTTTCTTCGTCTACACTCTTTTGTCTATTTTTTATAAAGTTTTGTACTTGTGTACCACCTTTACCTAAAACCATAGCAGCACCATCAAACACAAGACCTATACCCATACCTTCTACGATGTTTTTGACCTTCATCATAATAGGGTGGTCAGTTTCTTTAGTGCTTAATGGTGTATCTACCCAACCGTATCTATCTCGCATCATACCTAACGCATTTTCTCCGTCAGATTGTTTTGACACAAGATCAGATATAGCACCAATACCAGCTGCACGTACAAGGCTAGGTGCTCCTAATAGTGCTCTTGCACCAGCACCTATACCTAGTCCTACACCACCAGCTGCAAGACCTTTTGCTGCTAGTACTGTACCAGCTGCCATTGTACCAAAATGCACTGTACCACGTGCTAGGTTGCCCCACCATGTTTTTGTTATGATAGGATTGCTTTCTGATGTAAAAGGATCCCATTGTGGTTTGTAGTAACCATTCTTTTCTTTCTCTCTTTGCATTTCGCCAGAGAGTGCATCTGTTGTTCTTTCAGCAAACGTTGCTACAGACGATAGAGAATCTTGTACACCACCAGTCAAAGCAGACTGTAGCTCTTTTGTGACTGCCTTAAATCCCCAGTTATCTGCATTACGTGGGTCTTCAAGTTCATCAGCTACATTCTGTTTTGCTTCTTCCTGTTCTTTGGAGACTTTTGCTGCCGCTTCAGCCCTTTCTCTATCTGCCTGTTCCTCTGTCTCTGCTTCGATTTGTTCGATGTCAGATTGATCGAAACTATATTCTTCCATAATTTATTGTGATAATATGAATTTAACTAGCCCTGTGGACATAGTAGTAGGCAAAGAGTATGGGTCTAAAAACTCGCCACCAAACTCTTCTTCAAATATATTTATTGTCTCACCGTCTACCTGAAATGGCTCGTAAGCTTCAGGTCTAAATCCTTCTTGAGCATCATTAAATACAGAAAGACCAGTATAACTATTGCTTGTCATAGAAGTATGTAAGATGTGTCCACGTACAAGAGCATCCTGTGCTTCTTTGTCAAACTTAGTGTTACGATCAAGTCCAGCTAATTGCATAGCTTCATTGAAGGTAGTCTTTGTCCATGGGTATCTTCCAACCTTAATGTTTTCTCCCATACGCATACCACTTCTAGACTCTTTAGCATTGAACATATCTTCTATGTCACCTAAAGTTGTATTCTCTGTAATAACATCAGAGTATGCACGACCTCTACCATCGACAAAGGAGGTATAGTTAGCACCTTGACGGGCCGCACCTTCATACATCCAGTCCATAGAGTCTAGATATGTAAAAGCATTTAAGCCAGCTCTAAATACCTTAGCACCATTAGGGTTACTATCTAATAAAGCTTGATCGTCTGCGGATAACTGTTCTTCTCCAAGTGCACCCTCTGGTACAAAAAATGCAATCGGTTTACCATAGTTAGGATTAGGTTTACCATTAGGTAAAGTCTTGTCTGTATCATATGCTGCAACATCTAAACCTAGAGCTTCGTGTCTCATTTGCATAAGTCTGTATGGCTTCATACCTACAACTTTAGCTAACTCTATATAAAAATCAGGTATTTCACCATTATTTGCTTTCATATTTCTACCAGCTATCAATGCAGCTTCTTGCTCACCGGGTAAATACTTGTCGCTAGTCAAAGCTGGATTATTAATTGGTAGTTCGGTTGACTCTTTTACCAGCCTTTTAGCTTCTGGTAATAATGTAATCTTAGGATCTCTTTTTGTAACTGCACCAGCACTGTAATAGTTACCTTCGTATGTACCTTTTTGAACAATATCTGCTGGCTCTTTTAACAAGTTAGCTTCGACTTGTTCTAAAGCATACGCATGAGCTTCATCTCTATTGTCACCTTTCCTGACTCGCATCATATAGATTCTGTTATAATCATGTAAGGCTTTATTAGTCAGTTTCTGTGCATCAACAGAGGCTAGATCTGGGTCAACTATAGCAGCGTTAGGAGATAAATACTTTTGAGCTACACCACTAAGTAAGCGTTTAGCTTGAGTTTCCTGATCGCTTGATGGTACAAAACCTTTTGACGCATCTTTAGCTTTTTTTATAGCATCAGCCTTAATGTCAGCATCTTCTATAAAATTAGCACGAGTTAGTATTTCTTCTTCAGACATACCATTCTTTGCATCTCTTATAAGATTATCAGCTTCTTCTTGGTCAGATACTTGACCGGGTATATAGTATTCACGAACTGACTTAAAGTAGTCGTGATCTGGAGGTAGTCCAGTTTCTGCTGATAAATCTTTAAGTGCTGCATCTTTCATATCTGAAGTAATTTCTGTACCACTAGCAGCTAAAGTCTTAAACTCTTCAACAACACCCAAAGCACTACCTAATGCTTCTGACTTTATTTTAGCATCTATACCTTGTACTTTAAGTATAGCAGCTTTAGATTCTAGATTATCTAGTTTAGTCAGCAACGCCTTAGATGCTGGTGTGTTAAGTCCAGCTATAGTAGTTTTCTTACCGTTTGTACCTTTTTGCTCAAATATTGATTCTTTAATTTTACGTATATCTTCTGCATCTATAAGACCAGAATCAAAAGCTTTGTCTAGATCTGCACCTAGCTGAGAAAAAGCAAATGACATATTCTTTTTGCCAGTGCCATCGCCCATAGCATATTTATTTAAGTAGCCACTATTAGGATCATCTTTTGTTCCAAAGATAAATTCAGTTGCATTTTCACCTGTAAGATTAGTAGCTAGTGTAAGAACTCTAGAAGCTTCACCTTGTTTTACTGACTCTTCAAGCTTTCTTCTTGCTGTTAACTTTAGAGTTGTATCTCTATGAGCTAGTAAAGCTTGGATAACTTTACGTCTGTGTCTACCAAGAGCTGGATTATTTGCACCACTACGATGTAGATATACTCTACCCCAGTATCTCAATACCTGATCCGCTAGGTCTCCTCGACCCTGTTCAATAAGTTGCCAGTAAGTTCTACCGTTAGCACCTTTAACTTGGTTGTCATTAACACCTTCGTTTAACCAACCTGATATAGCTATAGGAGCTTGTTTGGCCATCCCATCTGCGTTAACAACCTGTGTTTGTTTGGTGTTTTTAGAGTTAGCTACTTCATTAATGTTCTGAGCTTCCTCTATAACTTGTCTATTATCTGACCCCTCTGCTGCCTTTTTAGTTATAGAAGATTGTTTGATACCTTCTGTTTCAACTGCGTTAGACTGTTTATCAAGAGCTTTCTCATCGTCAGATGCGTCTGCCGGAAAGTCAATATCTAAGTTTTCTGAAGATTCGTCATCTTGGTCATCATAATACTTGTTCATTTTACGAGTATCATCCCATTCCTCAAACTGTTGCTTGAGTTGAGCACCCTGCTTAATTAACTGACCAAACTTTTGAAAGTTACGTGAACGCTGATCTGCCATAGCAACAGCATCATTTTTCATACGATCAAAATGTGCAGCGTACTTTTTGTCCATCTCACTTATAGCTTGATTGACTACACTAGCACCGGGTCTTTTTGTTTCAAGATAATTAGTGTCAGAGGTGTTAAAATTATAGCGTTCTTCTATCATGTGACCTCCTTGAAGTCAACATCAAGCTGACTATAGTCAACACCATAGTAGCCAGTGCTAAGTTTAACAACAGCATCAGGATGTGTTTTCATTACTTCTTGAGCCATAACTCCTATAAATTCTCTGTCTTGATCTAAATATTTAAACTTGTATATATTATGGCCGTCTATAGATGTACCTATCTTTTTAATATTTTCTTTTAGTCTAATATCACTACCGGGAAACATTGTCATAAAACCTGATGCTACATTCATACCAAAGCTTAGGCTGTTCATAAACTGACCAGCTCTGTCTTTTGGTGGTAACATAGTAGGAGGCCCAAACTGTGGATCCATACCTAGTGACTGTCTATTAGCCTTGAGCATATCTTGTGTACTTCTTTGTATCTTAGTTTCAGCTTTTGCTTCACCTACAGTAGATAACGCATACATTTTACGATCAACGTCTGCTACTGAAGCAAGATACTTTTGTCTAGCAGCTCTACCAGCGTTACGTGATCTACCACCTTCAAGAGTGGGTTGTGATTTAAAGTATGCTGCTGCTGCATTTTGTTTCTGTAGTAAGCCTTTTCCTTGCTCACTGAGAACAAAGGAGTCAAAGTCTGATCGAGAACGAGACGCTCCTAGTCCAAGGATATTGTTTATATTGTCCTTGAAATCGACTTCCTTATTCCATTGTTTGATACCGTCAGAGTAGTATTTAGTTATCCGCTTTTTGTTTTCTTGTCTAGCGGCCTCTCTTCTTCCGGCGTTAGGATCTGGTGCACACACGGCAAAATTCTATAAATTGTATATTGTTCGGCCCATGTTCAAACTTACGTAAGAACTTGAAACCTAAAAATTTGAGTAGTTTTAGATGTACGGTGTTACGAGAATCTACGATATTCCACAGTAATTTTTCGTTACGTTGTTCAAGCCAGCGTTTAGCTTCTCTTGCAAACGTAATTGGGTATTCGTGTATAGCTGGAGTGCATAGCATCCAGACTTCTCCAGTCGGCCCAACCCCGGCCATGCCAGCAGTCTTGCCGTTAGGCACTGTGAAATACACGCACATGCCCGTTCTAGCTGCATGTAACAGCTCTTCCGTAGCATCTAGCCCATGACCTTCTTCGACCTCTCTGCGGTCATCTGGACGTAGATTAGAGGCCACCTCTCTGGCAGCCTCCTCTGTGATTGGGTGTATATATTGGTCTAATTTAGACACGTCTGTAAAATTTGGGTGAGAAATCACCTTCCCAAGACATCGCACGTAGCGTAGCTGGGGCTGGGTGAGTTGATTTAAGTGTAATATCTACGTTTTCGTTCTTTTCGTAGACTGGGACAGTTTTGATAAACTCTTCGAGATATGGTGCATCAGATGCCTCGTACTCGTCAAGCTCTGTAGATTCGTATACTTCTGTGTAGTCGTTTTTACCGACTCGTTCGAGTGTTGTTTCATAAAGACCTACCTTACCGAAATGTAATTTAATTCTATGTACAACAAGGGATGAGTTTACATCAGCACTTACACCTTGTCCTTGAGTTTTAGTTACGAATAGTCTAGGGAACTTTACACTGTAGTCGTATATGTAACCTACGTGGTATGTATCTGTCCATTTTCCCGGCACTGTAAGCGTAGTACCGTTGATAGTAGGTTTTGCATATCTACCTACACGTTCAGAGTTTGTGTTGCTATCTACAATAGCTAGTGTATAATTTGGAGTTGTAACTAAATTCAACCAACCCACATTACTGAAGGTTGTGGTGTTGCCAACTGGGTCATGGCTACCACCGTCAAGAATAGTATGATTATCCAAATGTAATAAGAAGTCGACATTATTTTGTAAAATAGAGGGATCAGATTCTTGCTGTACTAATCTTACACTTTGTAAGAAGTTGTCTGTATCTAAGAAATAATACTCGTCATTGATAACAAAATGGTATTTAAGTCCGTTATTGAACTTCCATTTAAACCATGATGACTGTTGACGTTTATCTCCTACATTAACATATCTAAAACCAATGACCTCATCAGAATCAGTTTTACCTATGAGAACCATATCATTTTCTCTAGATACCGTAAGTAAGTCAACCTCTTTCGGTATTAGTGTAGGTACAACTCTACTTTGTTCTACAACATTTGGTTCTGTTTCTCTAGCTACGTTAGCCATTTCATTGAATCGACTAAACTTACCAGAGTTATCTAAGTAAGCTATTGTAGTACCTAGTGATATAGGAGGTATTTTTACATTATAGTTATTAGTTGCAAGACTACGCAGTTTTGCAGTATCAGGGTTGAAAACTGTATCGTCAGATGATAGTAAGAATTGCTGGTTTGAACTGAATACAACTAGACCTGTGTTTATATCTATACCATCAAATAGCTCTGATGGGAATGTAGAAGAACATGCTATATCTACAGGATCATTGGCACTAACTGTCAAAGCAGTCTGAGCAAAAAAGTCAGGCTTTCCAAGTGTACCAGCTTGTGATAATATTACATTTTCTTCAGATAAAAAGGCTAGCCTGTTTCTAAAGAATAATACTTTATTTATACGCTTATCATGGAACGATGGTAAAGGATTTGTACTATTATCACCAACTTCTCTGTCAGCATACTCAAACTGTTTGATCGTAAATTCAGCTACTTCGGTTACTGTACCGGGATTATTAAGAGCTGTTCTCTGTATAACTAACGGCATATTTGTAAGAGTCTTAGGTATGCCGGGTTTAGCACACTCTGTCCATGAACCTGTACCATCTTGACCGTTTTGACCCTCGAATCTTAGGTAATAATCATCCTCTTCTGATATTCTAGCGTTTGCAATTTTGACTATATAGCCATGCTTACACTGTTTTGGCAGTAATGTAACATCATTTACCGATGTACCCATACTACGCATGATGTCATCTTCAACGATTTCTACGTTAAAAGAAGAGGTACTGGACATGTATATTCCGTTACCGATAATATTTGTAGTTATTCCTGTACCACTTAGCTCTGCTGCTATACCAGCTAGAACTGTATCAGCACTGACAGCGGTATCAGCATCAAAAGGTGTACATGCTGGACGTACTGCCTTAATATCTGCTTTTACCGATATAGCTTCATGGTCTGTAACTTCAACAATATATGTAGCTGGTGATTCTCCTAGACCTGAGTTACCACCTGTACCACTGGTAGTTGTTCCAGTTATAGTACGGCCCTTGGCAGAGTCCATTGTAACTTCAAATCTATCGCCAGTTACCCAACCTTCTCCACCATGAAGTAAGATTATGCTTCTATTATATGCACACGCAAAGTCATCTGGAGAGTCTCCATTACCACCAATATTACCTTGCTGTCCACGTATGTCAAGCTTGAATACTAAATTATTTTTACCACTTGTTACTAGTGCACCTTGCGTAGGTGTAAAGTTATGAACATCCGCACCACCTTGGTCGCCTAGGTTTACACGGTTTGTATCAGCCAAAGCATCAGCTTCAGATGTATATAAAGAGAATGAAACTCCTCCAGCTATAGGGCCGTTTCTTATAAAGTATGTAGTTCCTGATTAGGGCCGTTTCTTATAAAGTATGTAGTTCCTGATGTTAAACCACCAATAACAGTGGTGCTTGTAGTGTATATAACTGACTCGCCATCTACAAGATTATGAGCAGATGGAAAAGTAATATAGTTACTACCCACACTGACAGCAGATGCACCGCCTGTAACTGTTCTTGGTGTAACATCTGTACCTCTAACAAAATTTGTAGTTGTACCTGTGTAGCTGCTTGCAGCGTTAACAACAAAAGTTTGTATTCCAATACCTCTACACTGGCCAGTGCCACCTGATTCATCGAGGGTATCGGATATAATTCTGATACGTGTGGCTCTGTTTATAGTGCTCTCAGTGCTACTGTTGTATACATTTAGACCGTACTGTCTACCGTTTTCAGTCCTTGTAATTTCTATAAATGCAAAGTGTGGGTCTGGATTATCTTGTGTTGTACCTGTAGTACCTATAAGAGTATTAGGATTGCTAGTGTCACGACTTGAAACAAAAGTAGTATCATTGATAGTAAGGAATTGTAGATTTTCTGAGTTACCAGTTGCTAAATAAGCTTTAATAGCAGCCTCTCCACCTGTACCATATACTATATCTTGTGCGGCTCCAGCGTTATCACCGTCAGCTTTCCATACCCTAAGCGTGCCATCAGGTGCTACTTGTCCAACGTATGAGCCCTCGTCTTCATCTCTATGATAATGAAACCACGAACCACCTGTAGCAACACCGGGTAACGGTTGACTGTTTATTCTTTTAGCACCCGGTCTTTTATATAGACCACGTGTAATGTCAGGTATTGCATTTACTACTTCTGTTACTTGACCCGG
>VTLG01003047.1_pt1 | contig 13429 bp, 15 predicted proteins | sample 4694571 | NCBI WGS metagenome assembly VTLG01 (sample SAMN12604809, study PRJNA352737) | marine metagenome | biome: ENVO:00000447; feature: ENVO:00000209|ENVO:00000569|ENVO:01000036; material: ENVO:00002151; isolation source: viral sequences binned using virsorter ...
GAGATGGGCCTCTTTTTCCAGCTCTACGTGCTGCATCTCTCTGAGCTTGTGCCTCTCTTCTCTTTCGTTCAATATCTGATTCTATGGGGTCCATCATGTGAACTGGGGTTTCTGAGTATCGTTTTGCTTTACTAGGTTTAGTAGCTGGTGGTAGTTTTACATGTGATAGATCAGGTCCAACTCTTCTAGTAAATGATCCAATAGCTACTCCACCTTCAGTCGGTTGCCTTCTTCTTCCACGTTTTGGTTTTGGACGAGTATCTGCACCAACAACATTTGTACCTGCTCGTTTGGTCTTTTTAGGAGTTATCCTAATGCCCATAGGATTTGGACTTTTAGCTTTCTTCTTCTTCTTACGTACTTTTTTACGTATATTATACGGAGTAGGAGTACCCTTGAAATCTGGATCATCTTCCCATTCATCTCTCATACGATTAATTGCTGCTACAGTAGTTCCTTTACCAGTTTTATTATAACCACCAGTACGTCTACGAATTTGTTTAGATACTTTACTACGATTAGGCATTATTGTCCTCCTTGCATAACAGGATTAGGACCACCCACTGGATTACGTGGAGTCTCCATATCATCCTGCCTCATTCTACGAGCTTGATTTCTAAGTGCATCAATTGAATTTTGATAACTACTTTCCCATGCTGGTATAACTGTCCAGCTTTTTGTAAATTTTGCAGACTCTATCATGCAAGCATTAAATAATGCATTGTAGGCAAACTCACTAAAGTAGTTAGATGTTGTTGCACTTGTTCCTGTTGCTGATGATAAAGGAATAGGTCTACGAGTATATTGTATTTCTCCTGCTACAGCAGAGGCAGGAGTTGGTACTATGTAAATGGATGTATTATTCTTACGTGCATAGTAACGGGGGGTGCCTACAGATGCACTGGCATAAGGCCAATAATCTATGGCATATTCATATGTTCTTTGTAATAGGGTGGTAATGTTAGAAGAAGCACTGGTTTTAAAATTTACATTCCTTACGACAAGAGTATCGGCAGGTAAACTTACCGTTGGATTACTGGCAGTAAAGGAGAAAGTGGCAAAGTTATCCAGACCGGGATCATCTAGTTCTTTCACCAGACGATCTTCTGCCTTCTCTACAAACTTAGAGATTTGCTCCTCATATTCTGAGGAATCATTCTCTGCTGTATTAATCAGATCCGTTTTAAGGAATGCATAATTAGGCATGGGCTTATCCTAATATGGCAGTTACAGGTCCAGCATCAGGTGCAGATACGGTTACCTTACCGTATACGGCCACACCAGTTTCTCCTAAATATGTATCAATTACTCCGTTTGCCTGAATAGCCAATCGAATAGCTGTTCCCTGTGCAGTCTTATTTGTAATTTGCTGCTCACCTATTACTTCAATCATTCCTGATACAGTTGCCGTAGCATGAATAGCCACTATACGAGTAGTTGTACCATCAGCACCTACTGTTGCTCCTGTATCTACTCTTTTTAGTGGGCCACTTCCTGCTGTTGCCATTGCAACTATTAAATTTGTAGCCATATTATTCTCCTTTATTAAACTTTACCACCAGCTTTATAGCCTTGCATTATTTTACTACCACGTTTTTTATTAACTGCTTTTCTTCCTCCTCTACGTTTTACTGGACCCGGAGTAGGATCTTCATAGAATTGTGTAGCTAACCACTTTTCAAACATATCCGTATACTTATTATGCATTATAGGATTTTCACGATAAACCCGATAAGGTCTGCCATATTCAGCTATCCCTCTTCTATGGGCTTCTGCTTTCCTTACATCAAAAGGTTCCACTCCCATAGGTTTCTTTTTCTTTTGCCACTCTCTTTTCTTTGCCATATTCTGTTCCTCTATCTTAATAGTAAGGGGGATGGCTAACGCATCACCCCCCTCACATTAGTTGCCTTTAGCTTCCAGCATTTCCACGCCAGCCTCTCCAATCGGAAACACCAAAACTATATCGTTCTCGTGCTTTAAATCGAAGATTGCCAGTGTCGAAATCAGGCTCCATCTTTGTCTGAAGTGGAGTACGTGCAAACATCTTTGTACCATTAGGAACATCGGTCTTTACAAACCAATCATCAGTTCCAGTGAAACGTCTATTGACATAGAATCCGTTAGGAATCATGCCCATGTGACGAGTGGCATTGATATCGTTATTAGCACCACCGGGTTTGCCGGGAGTATTTAAAACGGTATCAGCAATATTCCATGAATCAACAGGAATATGCAAAGATACAGCACTTGCACCTATGAGGATACCACGATCATCCTTGGTCTTTTGGACGTTGGTGATAGCAGTCTCAAGAGTTGCAATAGCCAATGCACCAGCAGATTCCAGATTGCTCTGGTTTCCATCCGAAATGGTAGGATGGGCAGCACTAAAGAATGCAACACCATCTCCAATCGTATCGGAAAATCCGTTGGTAAACAGATTAGCAGCTTTGACTTCCTTGGTATTTGCCATTGCACGAGCCAAACCTCTGGCACGTAACTTAGCAAACGTATCATACAAGTTGTCTTCCATTGCTTCTTCTGTAATTGCAAAAGCTAGAGCTACAGTCTCTGCCGTGTAACGGGCAGTATAACTCTCTTGTGCATCATCATAAGTAACAGCAGCCCCTTCAGATTTAACTGGAGCAGTGCCGAAACCTGTAAATAGAACTTCTTCTTCAAAGGCTCTGTCAGAGTTTTCGGTGTCATAAAGTGCTTTATGCTCATCGTCAACCTGACCGTATTCCAGCCCGAAGACGGCATTTAAGCCGGGAAGAAGTTCTTTGGCAATACTAGCTCTGTTTACAGCCATAGTTTATCTCCTTCCTAGTTATGCCGTTGAAACTGTTGCAGTTGCAAAACGATCCCTGTGCGTGGGCAACCAGACCTCAAGCATTGGATATTGGTCAAGTCCGTCTGTACCTTCATTCGGATCTTTAGCATAGCCAATAACTCGTACATTACCTACAATGGTTTCTACACCAGCAGCCGAAGTTTCTACGAAGAACGCAGACTGACCTGTAGTAGTACTACCAGCAGAAGCTGTCGAAACAGTTGCCGTATAATTAAGTACTTTACAAATCTCTCCATGACTACAAGTTGCATTACCTTGAATGTAATACGTCTGATCAGGATCAGTTATGACATGGAACTCAACACTGGTTGCAGCCGTGATAGCTTCACCGGGCCAGTAACGTGACCAAGTTGGCTTACCATCCGTATCTACATAGTTACAACCAACGAATACACCCGAAGGCTTCAAGGTTGCACCAATAGATTCCGAAATCGTACCACTAGCTTCAATACAGATTAAGTCACCAGTATACAGTTTCTTAGGAGCACGAGTTATAGTAGTCGGTGAAATAACACTTGATATCCCACCTGTATTATAATTCTGCCCCTTCTTACGAGCAGGAAGAAAGCCACGTAATGCTCTTGTACTAGACATTATATTTCTCCTTCCAATTGTTTATGGACTACTCCTGAAAATTAGGAGTCCGTCCTTTAAATGTTCTCGATTTGCTATTATTAGAAATAGGCATTTGTGAACTGGAATGTCTCATCAACTGTGAATTAACAGCTTCCAGCATATCATTTGCCTTACCTCTATAATGCTTTCTTTTGGCCTCTAGCTTTACCGTAGGTATCTTACCCAAAGCAATGTCTCCACGACAGACAACTCCAGCATATCGGCCTTCTTCTCTCACGACAGAAGTTGCTCCCATCTCAGGTACTTCTTCAGGAGTAACAAATTCCCATCCTTGCTGCTGTTTCTTACCAACTTCTTGGTAATCATCTTCCCCATTAAGAAGGATACGTAGCCAGCCTAATGACATGTCTTGCTGGTTATATCTTTCTTCAACTTCACGAGGTATATAAGTTGCGTTGGGTTCTTCAAAGACGTACTCTGTTTCTTCTCTGGTTTCGTTTTCCCTCATCTGAGAATTACGTGATTCAATACGTGTCATACTTTCTCCTTCCACGTTACAGTTTAATTGCTGTGTATTCGCCTTCAGCATCTTGTACCTTGGCTTTTTCAGCAGCATATTGTTCAAGTGGTATGCCCCAGTTTTGTGCTAACCTTACATCTTCTTTGGTCAGTTTTACCTTACCTGAAGCTGGAGTTGAACGTGAAGCTCCAGCTACCACTTGAGCAGGTTTTGACGGTTGTTCCTGCACCGAACTTTCTTTGACAGCAGTGTTAAACTTAGTTGGAAATGCTTCCTTAATTCTGTTGTCAATTTCATTATAAAATTCTGGATCATCTGGACTAAATCCTTCTTCCTTTAATTCTGCATCCAAGGCTAATGCAGCAGCAGTCATAACTCTATCTTGACCAAACCAGCTATTATTTTGTGACCACTCTACAGCTCTTGGATCTGTTGTAGTTTGCTGTTGAGGGGCCGTTTGTTGCTGTTGCTGTACAGGAGCTTGAGATGTATTATCTAACTCAACTTTTGCTGCACTCAATGATTTTATATCAGTTTGAGCCTCATTCAAAAATTCTTGAGCTTGTAATATTTTAGCTGCATCTCCTTCTTCATGAGCAGACTTATATGCTGCTCTAGCTAATTCAAGTTTATCAGTAATTTGCTTTTCATTTGCATCCAGATGCAACTTACTAATACTAGAAAATTCCTGTTCTCTTTGAGAGATCCTTGTATTCAATTGTTCATTTTGTTGAACTAATCTAGTAATCTGCTCATCACGATCTTTACGTTGTTTTATTAATTGACGTATACGTTTCTGAGCACCTTTGGTTTCTATACCATCTAATTCTTTTGGTTCTTTTTTGACTTCAGTATCTGAAGGAGCTTCTGGTTGGGCTTCAACCTTTTCCTCCTCTTGTTCTACTTCATATTCTACTTTCTTTTCTTCTTCTGAAGAGGGTGCTTCTACTTCAGTCCATTCTTCTTTCTCAATCATTTCAAGTCCTTTCGTTGCTAACGAAGCATACGGTTTTACGTTATTAACCTATTATACTATAAATATTGTAAATATGCAAGGCTTACGATCTTATGTTAAATTAAACGTAGGATCTAGATCTTTAGGATGTTCTACTCTACATATAACCTGATCGTCAAATAATAAAATAAGTCTTACTGACTTATAAAATAACTTCTGACCAGCATGTTTAGCATAACATACATAATCTCCTGCCTGACACCACCCTCCATGTGGGAACTTATTCTCATCTTCATAAGCTAAGTCTCCTATGGAGAGAACTTTTCCTACCGTAGTCAGATATGCCATATCATCCTTGGTAGAATCAGGAAGCATTATACCTCCCTTGGTAACTCCTTTTATACTTACGGGCCTTACTAGAATATGATAGCCCGGTATTTCTGGTAGAATACTAGGATCTTTAACCTCATCCTCTGTAATCCACATATCATTCTTCATTGCATTTCCTAAATGAACCTGTTGCATTTACTCCTCGTCATCATACATTCTTTTTTTAAGAATAGTTGTAAAAATTTCACGACTCCATTCAATACCTTGAATGTGGCCGACTAGCTCTCGGTAACGTGAATAACTTTCAGCACCACCATCAGCTATAATATTTGTTAATCTTAGTAGTTCAGTATTATATTCCTTTACTACTTCATCCCAAATTTCCATTATTTAGGAATATTTCCATGAAGATGGATCTCTCTGGTTTAAGACACCTTTTTGTGGTCTAGCACCAGCACCACCATCTTTAATAGATTTCTTTGTAGGATCTCCATATGCACCACCATCACCATTAGGTACATGTGTTGGATAACCACCTTTTGTTACACCACTAACATCGTTAGGGTAGTGTACTCCTATATTTCTAGGCATTGTTATCTCCTTTCTTATCGGCTATGTTTGTTAATAATTCGGCTGCTTTTATATCTTTATCTTTTTCAATATCAGCAGCTTTCTCAAGCATTTTTCCTTTTAGATTCTTTTCATCCATTAGGATCTTCTGATCTTCTATAGATAGTTTAGCTAGAAGATCTAGAGCTTTCAATGTTTCTTTACTTGCTCTATCCAGTTCTGACTTCTCTTTCTTGAGTATGGCAGACTGTCCTTCAGCAGCAGCTTCCTGTAGAAGTTTTAGTTGTTCCAGTTTAAGTTTCTGTACATCTAAAGCAGCTTCTGCTGAATTATTAGCAGCATCCATTTGTAATTTCTGCTGCTGTAATTCTACTTTCTTCTGTTCTAAAGCAACTAATTGCTGTTCAGGTGATTGGGCTATACCCATTGCCTGATTAGCATTCAGTACTTGTTGTGCAGCTTGAGCCATAATAGCCTCGGCTACTTGTGGTTTCTGAGGACCAACTTCCTGCATACCCATTTGAGTTACACCTGTCATCTGCTCCTGATATTTAAGAACCATATGTTCTTGTATATTAGATTCCAGTACAGGTTTAATACGTTGCATAAGAGGACTTGCTCCATTCATAGGATCTTGTAAGTAAGCCATCTTTACCTGTATATGTGCATCATGGTTCTGACCGGGGAAAGCTCCAATAGGCACACCTTTAACAGCAGCCATAATATCTGATACGGGATCAAGAGGTTTAGGCTGTTGCTTTGGTGGAAGTATCTCTTCCATATTCGGCATGTTGGCTGCATTTAATATTGTTCTATTTAATGCTTCCAAGTTAAACATGCCGGGGGGTGATTGCTGTGCCATTTGCATAGCCATTTGTGCAATCATAAGACGGTGAGCATTAGATGGAATATTAGGATCGCTGACGGGGATCACGTCCACTCTTCCATCAAAGTCGGCTTTAAATATATTCCGACTTTCATATGGCACATCATAGGGATAATCATTGGGTAGATAGTCGTAGTCTATCCTAGCCAAGATCCTAAATTCATCTCTCTGGGATTTATGCAACCTCTTATGGATTGCAGAGAAGAATTTACTGGATGCTTCCAGTAGTGCCATAGTTGTACCTACGGGTCCGTAAGAAGATGCTTCCGATACAATTTGTTCTGTACTGTCGGCAAACTTCTGACCTGCTGCTGTTACGAAACCCAACATCTGGAACAAGGTCGAGGAAGGCTCTTTGTAGGGGAGAGGAACGATAGCCTTTGCCAAGTCCATACCTGTAGATTCAACTTCTTTAAACTCACCGGGGCTGATAGGATCATTGTCACCAACCATCCTAACACCTTTTGCCTTGAACCCACCCGGCAGGTTTGCAAATTGACCTGCATCAATAAGACTTCTCATTGCTGCTGTTGCACTCATGGTAAGATTACCAAGGAAGTGCATAAGGCCAAATCCATAAAAACCAAAACCCGGAACGAATCTATAATGAACAAAGTGATTTATCTTTTCCTTATTCTTATCATCGGGTTGATAGTTTCTACGAATACATAAAACATTTCTGGATTGTTCTTCTATTGTTACAATGTAGGGAAGTGCTATTCCCTCTTCTGCATTAGGTTCGTCTATCTCTAACTGACAATGCTGTTCCAATAATACATACTGTGGATCAGTATCCTGAGATGGAGAGAACCCTAATATAGTATCCATCTTTGATGCAAAAGCAGTAGGCTGTGGATTAGTAGCCATTGGTAATTCGGTATTGGAATATATACCAGATCGAATATCTTTTGCCAAATCAATTGGACTACGATATATTACATGTGTATACCTGTCAGCTTTGGAAAGATTACTGGAATAATAAGATACGTAAAACTGGTCAATAGGAACAAATTCGGATACTGGTCGTTTAAGATTTCCATCGTAATATATTTTCTTAAATGCAGAGCCTATTAGTGGGAGATGAAAGAGCATCTTTTCAAATTCGTCAAAGTACTCTGGCATTTGCTCTGTAAGCTGATAGTTCATAAAGTTCTTGACACGATTGGCTTGCATCTCTCTATCTGGAGTAGACTTGCCAAGTATCTGTGTCTTGATCGGACCTGCCGATGGAAACAATTCTTGTGATGCTTTACTCTGGAACTTAACGGCTGACTCTACGAGTAATGGATGTACTGCTGTACAGGCACCATCGAATGGTTCAGAAGATTCCTGTATCTTCAGGCCAAGTAGATCAAAGCCACGTTCAAACATAGACTCCCATTCCTGTCGGGAGTTCTTGTCTGCATCGTAGTTGTTATATACTGTATTAGATATTTCCCCTAGTGTTTCATCGTCCAGTGTCTCAGCCAGATTAGCATACCATTCCTGTACTGGAGCTTCTGCTATCATTTCAACTGTGGTACTAGTGAAGTCAACTGTTACACCACCATCAGGTTCTACTTCAAATGTAGCTTCCTGTTCTTCACCTGCTGGTACAGGATTCATAGGAACTACGTTTGCTATCTCCTGTGGTATTTGATCAAATGGATTTCGTTCTGTTGCCATTCCCCTATATTCCCCTTATTCGTGTATAATCTCTGCGTGGTTGTACTAATAAACCACCTTTATATTTGGTTAATATATGACTAGATCTATCAAAGTCTTTTGCAAATATAGATTTAATCTTTCGTGGATCAAGTAACATATATGAATTTCTACCTTCTCCTTCATATATATTTTGATAGCTAAAAGAATCTTTATTTGTTTTCTTTAAAATTCGTCTTAATACTTTTAACCATTCATTATATTGTTCAGGTTCCCACTTATCATATAGATTATGAAGTTTATCTTCATATGACCCATCATCTATAGAGTCAGTTAACTTTTTTTTATACGTTTTATCTTTAAGTACATGTTTAAAAATCTCTTGTATCATTATTTTATAATCTTTAGATTGTATCTTATTCCTTCCTGAATACTCAACTTTTTTAGGCATACGTACATATACATCTAGATCGGGATGAGCTTTTATAGCTTCTTCTTCAGGAAAAATATTAGCCATACCTCTTTCATAAAACATTCCCTTTTTCTTTTTAGGATGGTGTGGACTTCTTATATATAATTTATTTCCCGTTAATTCCTCAATCCAATTAGAAGGATTAGAAAATGTTATCATATCTGGAATATGTAATGCATTTTTTATTACGTTAGTATCAGCAACTAAAGGCATAATACTCCAATCAGTGGCTGTTTTTCCCGGCCACCAACCAAGATTGTCTTGAGGATCTGCTTGTGCTCTGGTTTCTGCTGTTTTTAAATCACCTAGATGAATACCAACATCTGGTACACGATCTATATCCTTTCCTCCTTTTGGAGTAGGAGATAAAGATCTAATTCGTCCAGCACGAGGAGTAGCATGGTATACAGGTTCTGTATACTTTTTTGCTGCTGCCTTTATTAAATATTTAGTTAAAGCTGGACCTGCCATTTATCTATCCACTGGTATTTCAAAATCATAATCATCGTCATGTGCTGTAGGTGTTGGACCCATTGTATATGCAGCAGCTCCTATGGGAGTAGTACGTCTAAAGATTGTTAAAGCATTTAGTAATCTATTTAAAGAAGGCTTTGATTCTTTTGGACCTTCTATTTGTTTTGTACCCTTATCTTTCTTCGTAGCTAACTGATTTAATAATCTTCCTATTGCCTGTGTTCCTGTTGCTTTAGCTATATCTTTTACTCGTTCTCCTACAGGACTAGGAAGTTTTGGATTTTCTGGAACTGCTTCCCACGGAATATCTTCTATATCTACTTCTTTTTCTTTTTCATATTCTGGGATTGCTCTTCGTAATATATTAGGTATAACTTGATTTGTCAGATGATCGAAAGCATTTCTTTGATCTTCGTCTAATTCTTCTCTTGGTAGTTCACGATATACGTCTGGTCCTTCAGACATCCCTGCATACTCTGGTGTAGGTAACTTCCAAGGTTGTAACGGATGACCATGTTCTGTAAAGTCAGCATCCTGTAAATCATATTGTAAATCAGTAATTTCCTTAGAAAATATACTTCTTCCTTTATCTGTATCAAATAACCAATCTACAAAGTCATCAGGATACTCTTCTTTAAAAGAGCTTTTTAAATCTTTCATAGCACTTGTTATGGCAAGACTGTTATCATCGACCTCATCTGCCATCAACTGAAGATCCTCAAGATGGGTAGGCCAAGGCTCATTAGGCTCATTTGCTTCAAATTCAGCTAGTTGATCCATAGCATTGTAATAAGATAAAGTATATCCTTCTGTAATCACATCTCCAGCAGCTTCAGCCATTGCATTTCCATCTGCTACTCCAACAAAGCCCTCACCAGTAAGAACTCCTACACTTTCCGATAACTCTTCACTCCTTCTGAGTAACTGTGCAAAAGCTCCTGTAACAGACATAGGTGATGCTACTTTTGTTGTAGATATAATATCGGCTGGAGTAAGATCTGCTATAGCACCGGGAACGGAATCCACAAAGGCTCTACCTAGTGTTGCTATACCACCACGTAAAACTTCCCTCCGATCTACTTCAGGTATTATATCAGGTAAATTTGTTTTCTTATCGTCATCAGCCATTATATTTTCTTATTTGATATATTATTTAGTTAAGTGGATTTTCGGGAACGATGTCTGATCCCCGTCCTACTTCTTTTGGTGACATCATATATAAAAAAGCCCCCGGAGGCGAACTCTTTTTAAATAATGATAGAGCCTTTGTTAATGTATTTATAGATGGTTTTCTATCCTCTGATTTCGGTTGTGATTGGGATGTCCCTTTTCCTGCTAAACGAGTAAGTGAATCGGCTAAAGTTGTTAAAGCTACATCTCCTACTTTCTCTGGAATAGTAGATTCTTCTTTAGGAATAGTTTGTTTATAGTCACTATATATTCGACTTAGTTCGGTAGGTACTACATTTGTTTTAATATCTTGGAAGTATGCTTCCTTATCGTCTTCTCTCTTTTGTTTAAAAAATTTCTGTCTTCCTGTTATATTTGGAACTGTCTCAGATTTATCAAGAGAAGGACGAGGATCTCCTTGTGTCCATCTCCATACATCTATATCATCATCTGGATCTGGGCTAAACAAATTATACCTAGGATATTTATCTTCAATACTAGTAATCATATTTGAAAATTTTTGTTGTCCTTCAGGATCTCTCAAAAGATAATTAACAAATTCTTTAGAATAATTTTTATATAAAACATTTTCTAAGTTACTTAAATCAGCTTTATAGTCTTCTTCTCGTAAGAGAACATTCTCCATCCAATCTCCAAAATTCATTTTATCACTATACATATCTCCCTGATCAGGATATATATCATAAGTAGAATATTGTTCATCCATTTGATCTTCAAACTGCTGTTCTATATCATAAGGTAAAGCTAAATAGTCTTCATCTAAATTACGTAGTATAGCTTTAGAAGGTATATGATTAGAACTATCATGATCAAAAATAAATGTATTTATATCAGGTGGCAAATCAAACTCTTGATCTAGGATAGCTCCAGATACAGCTACATTTATTAATGCTTTTGTAACTTCTTCTGTATTAGAAGTTTGTTCAAATATTTTTGCTAAATGTTCTAGATTAACAGAATCAGCTACTTCCTGTCCTAATCCACGCAAGCCTGATTCATCCCTAGATGGAAAAGGTATTACATTTGTAGGTAATTTTTTATCATCATCAGCCATTAGATCCCCCCGTTACGTCTATTATACACCTAAGACCTCCAGTATGCAACCTTTTTCTTTCTAGGTTCCTCTTCCCATTCAGGATCTTCAGGATGGGTAATATGCCATGATTCTCTCATGTAATGTATAGCCATTGTCAAAGCATCTACCTGATCATCATGGGCTGCATTTGGAAACTGTAATAATTCTTCTACTAACTCGTCTGTCCACTTCTTATTCTTTGGAACCCATACTCTTCCTGATTCGATTAAGGGAGAAGCTGCATATACTCTGCTGACTTTATCCCTATCAGGTAGATATTCTCTTACAGGTAGTCCACCTCTTCTCATATCCTGTATGAGTGACTGACCACTAGCTTTCTTCTCCACTATACATACATCAGGTTTGAATTGATGAAATAGTATCTGTGACATTCTACGTAACTCAGGATATTCAAATCGTCCTCTCATATTACCTAGTAGAATAAGATGGGATACTATACTTTCTCGTCCATATTCATCTTCATTAGGTAAGGAGAAGATGCCCCATGTTTGAATAACACTGTAATCAGCACTCGTGCTTGTCGAAAAAGCTGTATCATACGTTTGTAATATAAAGTCACAGGTGGGTGGTTCTTCATATTCCCAAAATCGTAGCCATTTCTTCTTTATCAGTCCACCTTCTTCTGGAGTTGGATCTTGCATGTACAATGCATTCCAGTATCGTGCTCCATTCGAGGCTTTAATCTCATTCTCATCAATTTGTAATACTTCTGTGGGCTTCCATTCTGGAAAGTATGAGGAACCTACTGGTAGCTCTAAAAGTTCTGCTGCCTCATCATCCAGCCATGCGGGTATTCGTATAACTTCCCACGGAATAGTTTCATATTCACTCATATCTTCCTGTTGTTTCAGGAGCCATCCACATAAATCATCATAGTGATACCTTGTATTAATGATGAGTATGGAACCATTGGGCATTATACGTGTACGTAGACCAGCAGGATACCATTCCTTGACATATCTACGTCCAGCTTCGGAATATGAATCTTCTTCGGACATAACATCGTCCAATATGGCTATATTAGCCCCTCGTCCTGCAATCTGGCTACGTACCCCGGCTGCGTAGTACGTACCGTTTTGATTTGTTTTCCACTTCCCGGCTGCTCTAACGTCTGTTCGTAGTGAAACTCCTTTAAATATCTCCTGAAACTGTTCAGAGTTAACAACGTCACGAACAGAACGGCCAAAATCACTAGAAAGTTGATCACTGTGAGAAACAGTAAGAATTTCATGCTCTGGATTTCTCCCTATATACCATGCTGGAAACAATTTGGAACAGATAACAGACTTGGAACTACGTGGTGGTAGGAATACCATCAGTCTTTTTATCTCTCCAGACTCTAATTGACTTAATTTGTTGGAAATAACCTCAATATGTTTTCCCATTTTCCAATCTGAGACAAGAGTTGGAGCCATCAAACGGACAAACGTAAGGAAATCCGCTTTAGTGTCCTGCAATACATTTAATCTAAGTAGACTATTCAGATTTATGAAGGGATTTAGTATATTTTCTTGTTCTAATTCCATTTAAATCCTTATGAAAAAGTAATAAAAACAATAATATAGTAGTAAAATAATAAAATAATAAAAATAAAACACCAAATTAGCTCTAAAATTTACGATATCATCATATATTATATATAATTATACACTAAATTAGGAGTAAGTCCAAGGGATTTTTTCGGTAGCCCTAAAATATTTGGTCAATATGTCACACCCCCTATATATATATATCTCTCTCTTGACTGTTTTTTCCCTCCCCCTATCAAGATGGGAGTATATTATAGGTTTTCCCAAGTAAAATGATACCTTTGATGAAGGAGACTTGTAAAATCATCCTCTGAGAGGTTATATAGTAGGAT
>VTLG01006914.1_pt1 | contig 13428 bp, 9 predicted proteins | sample 4694571 | NCBI WGS metagenome assembly VTLG01 (sample SAMN12604809, study PRJNA352737) | marine metagenome | biome: ENVO:00000447; feature: ENVO:00000209|ENVO:00000569|ENVO:01000036; material: ENVO:00002151; isolation source: viral sequences binned using virsorter ...
TAGAAAGATTGATTTCCAGCTTTGATGCCTCATCATCATAAGGTAAATCTTGGAAACTGGAAACACTCTGGACAAAAACTCCTTGGACGAAATCGGAGAGGCTGGAAAAGTATCGAGTGGCAAATGATTTTTGCCTTAAAGTGACATCTCCCTCCTTCTGATATATCTGGACCACATGATTTGCACTCGTAGCACTCACAGAGCTATCGAGAGTGAATGTAAAGATCCCAGTGGTGGTTCCGCTACTGTGAACCCAAGAAGTCATCGTGAGGGCCTTATTATCGATATTAAAGGCTGAATTATTTGAGTTGGTGACCCTCACATAGTAACCAGTGGTAAACGGCTGAGAGGCAGTCGAAGTCCTGTCTCCTGTGTACGTAACCGTGCAAGTAGCAGTAGTCCCCGATGCAGTCAGACTGCTCACCGTCAAGGTGTTCTTAAAAAAACTGTAATTAGCCGAATCCACTAACATATTCCCAAGAAAAAAACTACTGACCTGAGAATTGCAATCAACAGTCAACGTGTCTGAAATCTTACCAGATACCCAAACATTCCGTGACGAATCATCGAGCATATTACCTGCTGAGAATGTGGATAAAGACACCTCCTCCGCATTAATACCTAAAATCCTGTCTCTCTGAATCACTTTCATTAGTAAACCGCAAGCCTTTCAATCAATGAAACCGTGCCTTTTCCTTTAAAGGATGTCTGGGCTTTTTCAAAATCGTAGTCAATCTCCATGATATTGAAATCACACGAAGAATATTCTTCTTCTCTTGTAAATACCACCCTATCACCAATACGTAAGTCGTCTTGGACATCATTCACTGTTAGATTTATCAATGGTTGCTTTTCGTACTCCTTGATCGCTGTGAGGAACGTTTCCATCTTCTCAGAATCATCATGGACTGTTTGGACTTTTAAAATTTTTCCATCTGATAAGTTTTCTACTCTTGCTTGCCTTTTAACTTGTTCCAAACTAGCAGGAAATTTATCAGGACGAGGTATATTAATCTGCCACACTGCTTCAACTGCCTGAAGGGGGTATTCTGAAGCAAAGGATGCTTGGATCACTTCATAATTCTGGTATTCCTTAAATGTCGATGGAATATTTGCCCGATCGACAACATAAAGTATGTCATTTTCGATCCAAAATACACAGTTAGTAGATTTGGCAATATTACCTGCGAATTCTTTGACTGTTGATTGATTGTTTTCCCAAATGGTAACTGTTTTAGAAGCTAAAGTTGGAGCTTTATCAGTATTGAGCGTCCCAATACTTAACCGCCCTTGGATGTACTGCCAAAATTCAAGTAAATTAGTTCCGTGGACACTAATACCACTAACACTCGCTCTACCGATCATTCTTGTACCCATAGTCCCCGATCCTGTGTTATCAGCGGCACGACTTTTCAAGAGTGTGCTAGTCGGGACTCTCCCAGATCCAAAATAGTTTCCATAAAATTTAAGTGCTAAAGTATTGCTTCCCGATACATTTGCACTTCCTTTTTGGGCTGGAGTCGCTGGTTCATTAAAAACCACATATCGGAACGATGTAGTTGTCGGAGTATCAAAAATAGTAAAAGTACCATTGTATTCTCTCAAATCTGCACCTTCAACCTGCACTCGTGTTCCAGCAGTCTTACTATGGGCAGATCCAGTTGTTGCAGTCGCTAGATTACCATCTCTGGTTAAAGCCGTACAAGTGTTCGTGGTGTTCACATCTGAGGAATTAGTAGTCCCAACCAAAATGCCATCATCGAATAGTTCCAGATGAGGATCTGAACCTGTAGGATTGTGTTTCAAAGGATTCCGATAAATTTCTCCTGTGTCGTTTGCTTGTTTCACTATATTACTCTTTTGAGAGATAACACCAAACGCTAACGGACTGACCTGTTTCATGTAAGCTCTAATAACTCCATTTGATGCTGTCCCAGTAACGCTTCCTTGAGTGGTGTATGTGAACGATGTATCGGAAACCTTTACTATCTCTGCATTGACTGCATCGAACCCTCCACTCCATCCAATTGCATCTATTCTGTCTTCCGTATTTAGATCATGGTTTGTTGAAGTGACCACTGTAGCAGTCGTGCTACCTGCACCAGTGACTGATGTAAGAGAAAGTGCAGTCTCAGAAGGCCCTGACTGTAAATCAGAAACCTCGTCTAGCAGATTAACGCTATTACTAGGAGGCTGGAGCAAGAGACTGATCTGATCTGTTGAAACACTGCTCAGATATACTGTTCCTTCAAACAATGGAATCTCCTTGACTCCCCATGAAATCCTAGCCACAAAAAGTTGATTCGTGTTCTCAATTAACGATTTATAATTCCCACTATAAATACTAAAAGGGCTGTTCCTGTCATAAGGCACGTTTCTGAGTACAAGATTACCGAATTTTGCTGATACAAATCCGCCATTCTCTGGACCCAATTCCAGTTTAGGAACTTGAGAAATATATGGGGCATAATAATGCTCTCCTGTGTAACCTTCATTACTCAAGTACCATGTTTTACCAGAAAAGGTTAATTCCATTAAAAATATCTGGGTACTTGCTCTAGGCAATTGGTTGGCCTCTGTTAGAACGCTCTCGGATTTCTGTCCTGAAGTCCGTCAGTTTATTTTCTACCTGTCCGTCAAGATCAGCGTAAACATTGACTTCCGTTGTATTGGACTGCCCTCGGACTTCCATGATGATTTGCCTTAATAAATTTTTAACTTCAGAATTATCTATTGAGATCGATTGTGTAGAACCACCCGACTGAAAAGATGGAATACGATCAACCATGCCACCAGAAGCATATGCCAGCACAGGGCCAAGGACATCGCCTGAAATCATCTTGCCCATAGGCGTATTCATGACGAACTGTCTGCCATAAGCACTCCGTTCCATGTCTTGGGCCATGATCCCTTCACGGACACCTCCACCTCCACGGTAACTGAACTGATATGGAGTCAGTTTCGACATCATTTCCTGAACACCTCCACCTCCACCATAAGAATGTATTCCTGTCTTCAGTCTCCGATCAGAAAAACCACTAAATACACTACCGATACCTGAAACAATGTTACCGAGAGTACCTCCCATGCCTCGTCCTGTTTTTCCAAAAAATCCTCCTGACTCCTGCTCAAACGCTTTCTTCATATTCTCCATTCCTTCTTTTATCGCAGGGACTAATTGGTTCGAAATAACCCAAGTAAGACCTCCTTCTTCATTTCCTATTACTTTGAGTAGCGTTGGGATAAAACCTTCTTCTCCGAACATGGATTCGTTCAACCTTGGGAGGAATCCATTTTCTCCAACCAACCCGTTAACCAGTGCTGTCATGCCGTTGAATATAGAAGGCAAAGTCTCTTCATTCAGTTGAGTCAAAGTCGTATTCAGTTGAGTCATGATTCCCAGCATTTGTTCCATCACAAAACTATTTTGCATCATGCTTGCGCTATAGTTCGTTGTACCTGCTGTTGCTGTGTTAAGACTAGAATTCATGTTCTCTAGTAGCATCGAGGTTATAGATGCTTCTGAGTTCAACTCGTTGTCGAAAATACCTGATCCTGTTTGGATATAGGAAGGGGGTGGCGTTGAAGGCGTTGCAGATGTAGCTATACCGCCCCCTCCTTCATAAAACCCACTAGGAATAAACCCACCTCTTGCTTTGAAATTTTTGAATTGAGCAATATTACGCATAGATTGCGTGCCTATTCTAAGTGCTTCTGCCTCATATTTTTGGGGATTACTAACATACTCTGGAATGAATCTGTAAATCCTCTTCTTACTTGTGCTTCCTCTGCTTGCAAACTGCCCTACATGGGCCAGCTCGTGTGCCATGAGACTATACCATTCAGGAGTTCCTTCTTTAAATTGCCTGCCCTCCGAAGGAGACCCAGTAAATGCTATGAAATCATCCACTGCTACTGCATCGGGATGGTTCCCTATCATCTTCATGAAATCACCACTTGGATTCGCATGACCCATAGAATACCTAGCACGATTTATTATGTCAGTCGGCAGTCCTGAGTCTTTCAATCTCTGCCTATGTTTTGTAGAAATCGCTTTCCCTTTATACGAATTTTTCGTGTACCAATCATGAGCTAATTTTGCCGCCATCAACCCACCACCGCCCATCCCCCGCCTGCTGAGGCTGTCTGTGGGCTTATCGGTCTCGACATCTTGGCCTTTATCTTGCTGTTCTTGTATTCTTGTCATTAACGCCTCCATACTGATCCCACTGTCAAAACCTCCCAACGCCTTCCAGAGTTGAGGCAATAATGCACTTTGACTGAACATACCCAAAGGCCCTACTTCATTCCAAGGGTTAGACTCCCACTCCTGCGCCCATCCTTGAGCAAGGAAACTATCCCTGAAGTCTCCTGTCTCGCTTAAATCGATACCTGTGTGTTTCCAGAAATCTTTGTTCCTTTCAAGTGCTTGACCAATAGAGGATCTATGCCCGAATGTGCCGTCCCAAAACCCTTGGGCCATTTCTGAGATTGAAAATGAAGGGATTAATCCTCCTTTACCGAAATTCAATTCCCATCCGCCTTCGTAGAATCCATCATCATCAAACATTGCGAACGGGTCCCAACCAGTTAGTTGGTAGATTGCTTGCATGAAATGAATACCAACTCCTTCGCCTATATTCTGCCAATTAGCAGGATTCAGGACATTTACCACCATCCAAGCAATACCATCTATGTTTTCTATGAATGACGAAATAAAGGCCAAGAAATCCGAAAGCATATTTTGCCCCGGCTCATACGGTTCATTATCCTGTTCGATTTTCAACCACGGTGCTGGCGTGTTCCAGACATCTGGAATTTTCAATCCTGCTCCTGCTTTGAGCATCCAACCAGCGACAGGGCCTACTTTCGCTTCCTTTTTATATAATCCTCCATTCCCATGCATATGGACAAGACCGCCACCTCCGAAATTAGGGATTTTAATACCATGCTCTCCTAACGGTCCCAGATAGACTTGGGCGTAGGCTTGGAGCATCTTCATGATACCTGCCGCCCCCTTGCCATAATCACCACTCATCAAATCCCTGACTACTGGCCCCATATTTGACCGCATACCACCTGCTACTCCCACTTTATTTGATCCTCCAAATAATTTATGCGCCCAATCTGGGATTCCGATTGTCCAATCGATTCCTACATTTGCATCAGTAAAATCCATATGCATGGGCCAATCTGCACTTGGAAAGCTGGTGACATTGTTTGAATGCCCTCTATGGTCAGACCTTTTTCTCCTATCATGTAACGGACCTCCGACATCCCAACGTTCTTGCTCGACTCCTACTCCCCCTCCACCACCTAAAGAGTTCAGTTGGTCTAACCTATTCTTCCCTAGTTTCATGGCGGTTTTTTTATTAATAATATACTCTCCTCCCTCAAATAAGAATGGAGTCCCTTTTTTGGTCATTCCAAACATACCTGACTGATGAGAAGGCCCAACCGCCATTCCTCCGGTTTGGAAGGAAGTCACATTAGCACCACCATAGTTGGCACCCATATCTGACTCAGTGATCATACCTCCGTCACCACCCCACTTGAAATGGATTGCCAGTAAAGGATCTTTTTGACCCAACAATGAGCCGGGCAGAATCACGATTTCTTTATCCATCGTTCCGAGGCCCAATGCATTCATTAATCTCTGAACTAAAGTCCCAAGAAAATCTGTTACTTTATTCAAGCCCAAAGCATTCAATAAGGAAGTGAATAATTTCCCTGCTCCATCAGTAATTCCTTTGAATGGTTTAAATATCCCATCTAAAAGATCACCGAGACCTCCTGTCAATCCTTCAAAGGGTTTAAAAATTCCTGTGAGTAAATCAGCTATCTTAAACTTCCCAATTAGTTCTGCTATCGGTTTAAAAATGCCTTCAATAAAGTCTCCAACATTGAACTTGGACATGATGGCCGTAATTGGTGCCAACAACCCCATAATAAATTCAGAAGCATTTACTCCTAGTTTAAAGATCGGCTGAAGTAAGCCTAAAAGGAAAAGCCCTGCATTAAGGGCTAACCCAGCCAGTGGTTTAAAAATTCCTTCAATAAACATACCTCCCAAGTTTCCAATCCCTTTGATTCCTTCAATGATGAAATTTATAATACCTTCTACGATCTTCCACGCATCTTGTGCTATCGAAGCAATACCATCGACAATCGCCACTATTATCTTCCATGCTGTCTCCGCAATTGCTGATATACCTTTAACGATTGCTTCAATAATTGCTCCTGCCATATTCATGATCGCTTCACCAAGATCAAATCCTCCACCTGACTGTGTTTGGTTTTGCTGTCCATCTTGGTTCAAGTATTCAATTTCAGCGTTAAGATTGCTAATGGATGCAGTTACGTTTTCTGTTGTGGCCTCGATTGATTCACCCCATGCAATAGTACCAACATTCAATTCTCCAAGTCTCTGGTTTGTCTCATTAAAGGCACTTGAGGCTTTTTCTCTGGCACGCCCTTCCAACGCATCCAGATCATTCATTACTTGCTCGTATCTTGTCTGATATGCCTTTGAAGATTTTTCGACTCCTTTAGCGATTCCAAGATATGTCTGGATAAACCCTGTGAACTGCTGAATATCTTCTGCGGTTCCTGTTTGAGTTGCTTGGGAAAGGAATTTGGCATAGTCCTTTTCTGCGGCAAGAAGTTTTTCCTGACCTGAAAGAATACTGAGATCACCGTACATAAGAGACCGCACTGTTTCTTCAATATTTTTAATAGCCTGATTCGCATCTTCTAAAACATCGGTCAACCCTTCCAAAGCCTCAATTGCTGACTCTAATTGCTCAATCCGTGCCTCATCTGATAAAACTGCTCCTCCCATAGCATCCATTCCCTGACCAAGCAAGCTCATGAAAAATTCAATGATTGCAACCAATGGCTCAATGAAGAACATGAGTGCTTTAAAAAGAGGCTTTAGAATCACTGCAAAAGTCCTTAGTAGATCACCAAACATTTCCATCAAACCATCAAATGCTTCGGTGAGAGGATCAAAGACGGACATCAAAATATCAATAGCACCTACTAGCCCATCAAGAACCTTGAAGAATGATTTGAGCATTTTGGTTATGGGTTTGAGAATGGCATCAATAATTTTGATGATATAGCCAAGCAGATTCATAAACTCTTTAAATATCTCAAGCTCTGTAATCAGTTGAAGAATCGCTCCTGTTAAAGCTCCCATTGGACCACCAGCCATTGCTCCTTGAGTAACTCCTGCCATCAATCCTTGAGAATTAATAGCTTGGCCTAGTTGTTGACCACCTTGAACCATTCCCCCGACACCAAATTCCATTGCTCCTTTGGCAAATTTATTGCCTCCAGAAAGCTGGTTTCTTATATCTTCTTCTGTTCTTTGCTTTTTTAATTCTTCCGTGATTTTTGCCTGCTCGCCATTAATCAGTTTTGCTGTTTCTAAACGGTTTTTTTCGACAGCATAGACTTGTTCAATTTCATTCCTCGCTTCATCCGAAAGATTCGCCTCTTGTTGTTTGAATTCCTCCATTGACTGCAAGCCGTTTTTCCGCAGTTCCGTTTGGACATTTATTTCTGCTGACGAAAGAGCTTGGGCGTTTGCAATCTGGCGCTGTTTTTCGATCTCATCAATATTGGTTTTCCGTTGGATTTGATTGATGAGGATAACAGTGTCGAGCTTCAGGCGGTCTTTTGACGCTTCAATATCAATGGCTCTGAGTGTTTCATTTGAAAGTTGGAAAGCAATTTGTTTTTGCTGAGTAGTTGCGCTGGTGGCTTCCTCTGCGCCCTTTAATGCATCCTGTTGTTCTTTTAATGCATCAGCACCCTCTTTTGCATCTTCTTTAATTTTGGCTATCCCCCCCATCATTTTGGCGATATACGCCTCGCTCTTTTCAAATACGCTGATCAACCCTTCAGGCACCAAAGCCTCCATGTTGGGTTTTTCCATCAAGGCGCTCCCTTTTTTATAAGAAGCCCTATCTGTGGCTAACTGAGCATCAAAATCTATCGTGGCGAAAGCCGCATCCTCTTTCATTTGTAGGATTTCGCCTTTTCTTCGAGCCTTTCTGCCTTTAGTCCCAAAATCTTGTCCTGTGGCCTTCTCAACAAGTGCTAAAACCCCATCAATCATGCCATGAACATCTGCTATTAACTCCCCAATCCACAATTTAAATTTCAGGAATTGCTCTTTTAAACCGTTGGTCATCAAGTTTCCCATTGTTGAAAAAATGGCTCCCATCTTCTGCCCAAACCCTGCTGTCCATTCAATCCAACCTACTAAAGACCCTATGGCATTTGTAACTTGTGCTATAGCTATGACGCTTTCCTTTGCGAAGACCACGATAATCTTGGCAACCATTAGAACATTCTTAGCTAATACCACAGGGTCAAACTTTTCAATCCAAGTTGATGTAGCTTGTGTCAGATCCCTAAAAGCCTGCTCAAATACCTCGAAAACACTCAAAACTTTGTCTTGAATCACACTACCTAGTTTTGCCAAATCACCTTTCAGGTCATTGGTCATTTCCTTATACATTTGACTAGCAGAGGACGCTTGTTTCAGCTTCTCTGACTGCGTTTGAAGTACCTCGTTACCTTCTTTGTATGCGTTTATTAAAAGCGTTGCACCTGTTATGGTTTCCTGCCCAAAAATCTTTTTCAGAATCGAATCCCCTTTAGTCTTTGAAACGGTTTTCAATCCCTCTGCTAACGCTTTGAGTCTTTCGTTTAATGGAAGTTCAACAAATTTATGGAATTGGATTCCTAATAGCTCGAACGAATTTCCAGCTTGCCTAGTGGGAGTATTTAATTTTAAAAGCACACCTTTTAGATCCGTTCCTGACTGTCCTGCTTCTCGCCCTGCATCCATCAAGAACATTGCCGCACCAGCCGCTTCTTGCATCGACAAGCCTGCGTTCTTAGCTACTGGCCCAAATTGTTTAAAGGCATCGGACAGCCTCATAACATTGGCTCGTGATTTTTGATAAGCACCAGCGAAAACATCAGAAGCAACCTTTGCAGTAACCTTGAACTGATTCTGTGCCGAGGCTAAAGACTCTGCCATCACATCTATTTGTGTGTTGGTTGCACCAGCAACTTGCACCACTGTTTTAAGCTCCCCTGTGATTGCCTTTGCAGACTTCCCCATAGAAGCCATCACATTAGCCGCCTTTGCCGCCTCAGTGGCCGTAAATGCTGTTTCCCTACCCGTTGCCCTGATTGCCGCTTTTGCGCCTAGAAACTCTTTCCCTGTGCTTTGTGTGAGCGCTCTGAGTTTGGACATTTCACGACCATAATTAGACCCAAAAGACACGAATTCCTTCATCGCAAAGGCACCAGCCAACCCAAGCAAAGCACCTCGCAATGAGGTGATCGCCCTAATGGGTGAGGTCATAAGTTTCCCTAGACCCCTCATGCCTTGTTTCATTTTGGTAATAGATCGATCCAGCTTGCTGACGGACTTTGGAAGCGTATTCATCCGTTGCTGGAACTTTTGGAGAGAACTAATCGCTTGATTTACATTAACTTGTATTTCTAGCGATTCTACTGATGCCATTTAACGCCTCCTTGGGGGTTTTCGGGATGGAGTCATACTACGCCTTGCTTGGTTAGCTCTGCGTTGTTGGTCTTGTGTTTTTTTCTCAGCCTCTCTTTTTGCGGATTGTTCGGCTTGTTTATGAGCATATAACACCCCTTCTATCTTAACTATACGCTCATAAAATTCTGGCTGATTATAACCATACCTAGTCAGTATCGCATCGATTGCCTCCTCACGTAGCGGTTCTTCCTGCATTCCTCGGTTCCTCCCTGTAATATCCAATCGAGTCCAAAGGTTAACCGCCTCATGATTAATAAGTGCCAATTTAAAATCCCGCATTGGACAAACATCACAGGGCGGGTCTTGGTTGTATGATTCCCAAACATTTTCGGGATGAGAGCAACACCATTGTTCGTCAAATTTGTCACCTTCTTTGATCCCATGCTCCTGACTTGAAAGGGAGTATTTAATTTTCCTCGTTTTGAGGTCAAGCCAGTGGTCTAGTTTTTTTCTTGATACTCCATCTCGTCATCCTCAATGCGTTGCATTTCATTGAGAACATAACTCACAAGATTGTGTGCTTTCTTGAACAAAGCACGTTTATTTTTTTCATTACACTCCAGAGGTTTTTTGTTTTCGGTTACATTCTCCCACGAGACACAGGTTCTAACCCACTGATCTTCTTGGAATTTTCCAGCGTCAACATCTTCCTCCTGCCCCCTTCTGGTCCTCCGTATTACTTTATTTTGACGGTATAGTTTAGTGAGCGTGTGAGGATCACTACGTTTACACGTAAATGTGACTGTAGAATCTTGCGGATGCTCGATTATTATTTGTTCTTCAATATCATTTAAATCAAAAGCCATAATTGCCCCATTATTTTAGGTGATGCCCCACTTACCGATAAAAGAATGATCCTCCGAGGTGGGGCCACTCGGCTCTTGAGCTTGAGGATCACTCAGACGATTTGCTGAATGATTTAGCTTCAGCAGTTTTAGTGAAACCGAGAGACCATTTCGCCAATCCTGCTTCGACTTCTGAAGCAGAGGTATTTGAACAGTCAACTCCAGCATCATTCAAGCACGATAGGATTTCACCTGCTCCTGCCCCCTCTGCAAGAACAGATTTCCCGTTCATCCGAACAGAAACTCCCGTTTTACCATAGTTGCATTTCCAACTCATAAGTACCTCAGTGCAAATTTGTTAGTGTCGCTGGTGTTAGAACCACGCACCAGAGTGAAAGCTATTTCCAACTGAGCAACACCGTCTGCTTCGCTCATTGTCGGAATGTCCATGTGAACCGCTGGCATATATATTTCTATAATCTTCCCAGCAGTTGAACCAATCTTCAGACCAAGTGCATTCGTTGGAGACCTTAAATATCCCTCGATTTTTGCATGATCATCAGGTCGGCAAAGCAGAGTCATGGAACCTGAAACAGTTACCTGATTCATGACATAAGCCGCACTTGGGAAGAGAGTCCCATTCATCTCCGTTGCCGCAGGGCTTGACAGTCCACGATCCATATCGATTGAGAATGCTGTTACATTGACTGCATTATCAGCGTGCCAGAGATCAGAATCATCAGAAGCCGTTCCGTCATCAGCATCTTGAGCCGAAAGATATACTTGAACAGCTTGCTGGTCAATTGGTTCAAAAGTCGAAGGACTCGCTGTGTAACCAAGGTCAGGTTGGACCAAATCAGCGGCGGCAACATCATTCGTAGCTGAAGTAGCAACAAAAGTGTTCCCTGCGGTGGCAATCGATGTTGGAGAAATAATCCCTCCAAGGCGTTGTGTCCCAGCAGTTGGATGTACGACTTGGATTTTCATTCCTGCGTACATCACATCAGTTGCTCGGACTCCTTCATCTGAACTTAAATGTGGGCCATCCAGTGTGACTGTGTGGTCATTCCCAGAGGTTGACTTGGAAAGGACTTCTGCTGTGGATGCATAATGAATCCTTGAGGAACGCATCCCCAACGAATAAGTTACTGGCCCATCCTTTGCCAACGAGAATGAAAGCGTGGTTGGACATGATCCTGCTCCAGTATAGAGATAACGAGGGTCATAAACGTTCCCACCCTTCATTAACGAATGGACAGTGTATGTCCTGATATTATTACTGAAGGTGTAAGTCTCTTTGGCCCCTCCAGTATTAGTTCCTGTTCCAAAGAATCCCTCTAGTAAAACATCTTCCGCAGGAGCCGTTCCAGCAGATCCAGATGGTTTTGCATAAAAAGAGAGATCGTAATCGGTATAATCAATATAATTCAGCATCCTTCTGGCAATCAGAAGTTCACCTCCAATTTCATTGAGATCCGCATAGTTGCCCTGCTGATACATTGCAGGCGGTTCAGTAACCAAAAATGCCTCGTTTGCACTCGCAGGCATAATTACAGTACCTGCGGTGGTCTCAGCCTTTATGAAGAGATCCGCAGACCTGTACCGTGTCAAATTTTGTGATAGTGCCATAGTGACTCCATTAAGTTAGATAAAAACGTTGAAAGGAAGCGCCACTGGCACCTCATATCTTGCACCATCCTGAATTGAGAATCCCCGACCCTCTGCGATGGTGTCAAAATAAAAAACCACACTCTCGTGCGTTATGGTCTTGCGGTCATAAAGTGTTTTCAAATTCGCCACCCTTGCCGCAATGTTCTGAGTACCAACACCGCTGTCTGCAATGATTGAAACCAGAAAAAGGTAACGTTCCTCCACCGTCCCAGATAAGTGAGGCATTTCACGAGATATGGCTGTGTTAAGCTCAATAAGAGGAACGAGATAAATATCATTGTTTGTGTACCCAGATCGTGTTTTATTCGGATCAAATGGTACATTAAAGTTCTCATAGCTTATTCCAGTATAGCTCCAATTGTCTCCTAAATGGTCAAGAAGCGCCTGTGTTGGCGTTGCCATGCCTTCACCCTAGTAAAGATGTTTCAAGCGCCTGCGCCCTTACTTTAGCCTTTTCTATAGCTGGTTTTATGATCCCTTTTGTGTTCTGTGCGCTGTGGCCTTCATCAAGCCTTCCAATGTACGGAACGCTGTTTGTGATATAGACCATACTTGCGTCTTCTAAACCTTGTTTTAGTTTTGCGTCTGCCACTGAACTCATTGCATTCGACCTCCCTGAATGACTCCCTTTCTGCGCTTCTGAGTCCTTGGTTTCTGTCACCCCCCTTAAAGGGGAATTGATCGACAGCATCCAGTTGCTTCTGGCTCGACCAGTGTCCACAGGTGTCCTTAGAATGCAATCTCGATACAACCCGATGATGATCGCCTTCGTATATCTTTCACCCTGCTTTTTCGCATCACCAGCGAATTTTTTAAGACCGACATTAAAGGTTTTTGCGTCTGCCACGGGATTTCTTCTTTTGTTTCTTTTTTTGCTTCTTCTTGGACTTCTTTTTCAGCTTTCCATAACCGATTCCGTAGGGCATTTATCCTCCTATCTGCATTGAATTGTCCAGAGTAAATCAGTTGTTCCCATTGAGGATAATTTCACATCCAAGATTTGCATCACTCTGGCCCCTATTGTGAGCCTGTCGTTTGACGCATCCGTTGGATCAATCCCTGTGATGGGCTTCATCAAAACCTTCCTGTCATGCTCTTTTATCATCCCTGCGCTCTCTGCAACATCACGACCTGAGAATTCCTGCTCAATAACGTTAACTGAATGATTACTCTCGGAGTTCGTTATAGCGCCTGTCAGTGGCGTAAACGTTCCTTCGGTCACACTGGTATAGGTTGCCGCTTTCGAGAGTGTCAGGGAGCTTGAGAGCGTGTTAGCAAACACTTTATCCACGATGCCTGACACTGTTGTGTTGATACTCATATTGTTTTAAATATTATCTTCACAGGCGCAAGGTTCGCTATGGCATTCAGGGCAAAATG
>VTLG01010050.1_pt1 | contig 13427 bp, 11 predicted proteins | sample 4694571 | NCBI WGS metagenome assembly VTLG01 (sample SAMN12604809, study PRJNA352737) | marine metagenome | biome: ENVO:00000447; feature: ENVO:00000209|ENVO:00000569|ENVO:01000036; material: ENVO:00002151; isolation source: viral sequences binned using virsorter ...
TTTACAGGTAATGATGGACAACCTTTTCCTACAGGAGCTCCTGGCGGATATCCTACATCAGGATCATTAAATGGATTTCATAGATTTAGATATCCTAATCAATATAAGAGAGACATCCAAATTACTAAATTTGAAAGGGATCTTGGTAAAAAACACCACAAAAAAGAACAAGCTTATGTTGCTCCATTCGAGGATTTTAGTACATTTAATCCCTCAGATTTTGGCGCCAATCGTCCAGAAGTTACCATAGACGATTTTGGTGGGCCAGATCCCACTCCTGATGTTATTAGTTATAACTTTATAAACGCATTTCCAATAGCAATACAGGATATTCCATTGAATTATGGAAATGGACAAGTATTACAAGTGCAAGTTGATTTTTCATATGACAGATACTATGTTGTACAGAGTGACGACCTTAATCAAATGGCTGAAGTACCAACACACACAAACACATCCTCCAAATCGCAGCTCGGCTGACCCTCTAAATAATAACGAATAATTACTTATTATGCCTTTACCTAAAATTACGACGGCTGAGTATGAGTTGACATTGCCATCAAATGAGAAAACTGTAAAGTATAGACCATTTTTGGTGAGAGAAGAAAAAATTCTCATACTAGCACTTGAATCGCAAGATCAAAAACAAATTACTAATGCTGTAAAACAGGTTCTTAAAGAATGTGTTATAACCAAAGGCATCAAGATTGATACTCTACCGAGTTTTGACATTGAATACTTATTTTTAAATATTCGTGCCAAATCTGTAGGTGAGACTATTGAACTTGTTGTTACATGTGGTGATGATGGCAAAACAGAAGTTCCTGTAACTGTGAACATTGATGATATAAAAGTTATGAAATCCGAAGATCACTCGCCTGATGTAGAATTATCAGATGGGTACACTGTGAAAATGAAATATCCATCATTGAGTCAGTTTATAGAAACTAACTTCACAGATGATGAACAGGATCAGGTTGAAAAATCATTTAATGTTGTGGCTTCATCCATTGATATGGTTTATAATGATAAAGAGATGTTCTCAGCATCTGAATGTACTAAAAAAGAACTTAAAGAATGGGTCGAATCATTGACATCAGAGCATTTTCAAAAAATTGAAAAGTTTTTTGAGACTATGCCTAAGTTACAACATACTTTAAAAGTAATAAATCCCAACACTAAGAAAGAAAATACTGTGGTACTAGAGGGGCTAACGGATTTTTTCGTCTAAGTATGTCTCATGTTGATCTTGAGACATACTTCCGAATCAATTTCGCTCTCATGCAGTACCATAAATACTCTCTAACAGAAATTGAGAATATGCCTCCTTGGGAGAGAGACATTTATGTTGGACTACTTAAATTACACATTGAAGAAGAACAACTAAAACAAAGAGCTAGAGAAGCAAAAGCAAACAATGGCTAAAGTAAAATCTGGATTACTAAACATAGGCAAGAAGGCTACAAAAGGTAATAGTCTTGTTAGAAGAACTAATGCCTTTATAGGAAGAAAGATTGGTAGAAAAGGAAGGACTATAGCAAAGAAGTTTGCAGATATCAATAAGACAACTGCAAAAGGAAAGAATAATTTATTAAATGTTCCTAAACAGTTGGAACTACCATTAAATGCAGATACGCCTATCAAAAAGCCATCTATTGCTAGAATGGCTAGGAATGAGGTAAAATCATTCATCTCAGGTGCTGCGGATAAGATAGAACAACAGGTAGAATCATTTGATCCTAAAAAGTTTTTAAGTAAGATATTTGATGGTGGATTAAGCAAACTTACTGATTTTGGAAATTCTTTGGACAGGATGGCCAATTCTGGTCAACTAGAATTTCTTGAAAGAGCAAATAGATTAGCAACAGAGTTTGTTGAAAAATTGGCCAGTGGCAAGGGTGGCGGAGGTTTTCTGAGAGTAGTAGGTAATATATTAAAGATTGCAGCTGGTATTGGTGTGGCCGCATTAGCAGCCCCATTTGTCGGCCCTGTTCTGGGTGCAGTCGCTACAGTCGGTGCGATCACTGGTGGAGTAGTTCTTGCTGCAAAAGGAATATCTGATTTTGTTAGAGGAAAAGGTTTATTTAAAGACAGAAAAGAAAAAGTAAAGAAAAAGAAAGAGGAAGATAAGTTTGCAAAGATAAATGCTCTTCTTGAGAAGAACCTTGATACTATTGCAGCTGCAGCAGCAAAGAAACAAATAATTAAGGAAGAGGAACAGAAGTTAGAAGGAACATCCACTATTGATTCACAGGAAAATGTGATGGGCGGTGAAACTCTTTCTGATGCCACCATATCTGTTACTGACGATGGTAAGTTAGTCATAGAAAGAAAAAGTTTATCATCAGATAATAAAACAATCATCAGAACAAAAGAAGATTATGAAAAACTTTTAGAAAAAAAGAAGGAGCAATACAAAGGGTATGAAGAGTCTGGTGACAATAAAAGAATGGCGGGAACACAGAGGTATATCAAATATTATGAAAAGGTAATTGCATTAATGGAGGAACAGGGTTTAAAAGCGTTAAGAATTAATGTAAAGGGTGCTAAAGATGGAACAGATGGAAAGGATGGCGAAAAGGGTGTTAGAGGTGGCCTAGGTTTGTCTGGATCTAATTTAGAATCCTCATCTAGAAATATAAACGAGAAATCCCAAGAATTTGCTTTCAATCCAATGATGCAGATTAAGAACGTAGTTAACAATGTTAAAGAATTCTTAGGATTAGGAAAACCAACTGAAGCAGCGCAAAAACCAAATGTGCCTGGCTCAGGTTTTTCAGAGTTAGAGGTAGATCCATCTAAGATAGAAGCCTCCACTGAAGAATCCGATTTAAGATATGAGTCTTCAAAAGATATATCCAAACAACCAAATAAACGTGGATCAGACTTTGGATCTGGGGCTCCACCTAGTGTGATTGATATGTCTAGAGAACAAGGAGGAACAGAAACTCGTCAAGAAAGGCCTAGTGTTCCTACTATGTCTAAAACTGGAAACAAAGTTCCTATACTTGTTCCTATAGACATCACAAACATACATATACCTTACACAAAATCTGTGTTCAACATTGTGGATACTAATTAATGGCTAAAATAACAACGTCAGGTGGTAAACTCACTGTAGCTGAATTAGACCTTCAAAATAAGGCTACGAAGGCGGTTGATGGTGCCGAGTCAAAAATTTCAAGATTCACGAGACTCTTTGATCGTACCACAAGAAAGAATGATATACCATCAGAATCTACAATTAAAAAAGCAGAAGAGTTTGTCTCTAAAAGAGTTGGTAAAGGAAAGAAAAACAACGAACTACCAGGCGTATTCAGCACCCTTTTCATGTTGCCATTTCTTCTTGGTAGAGGATCTAAAACCAATGAAGTAGATCCAGAAACAGAACTAAGGCAAGTATACGGTGGTGATGATGAATTAATGAAGGAAAAGTTAGACGAGGAGAAGAAACAAAGAGATGAAGGTAAAGAGGTGATTGATAAACAGGTGAATGAAGATAATAAAGTTAGTACAGAAAAGAAAGTTGATGTTGACAAGATAAAAGAACCAGAACAAGATCAAAAGGAAACAGATGATAAGAAGTCTGAGGTAGAGGCGAAGAAAGATAATTTGGATGCTAAAGAATTAGAGGAAGGTGAAAAGACAGAAGATAAAGAGAAGAGAGAGGAGGAGGAAGAGAAAAAAGAAAAGAAAAAGAAAAAACCCAAGGCTATGGGAATAGACAGATTGACGGAGTTGATAGAGAGATTCACTAAATTAGTGGAGTCTGGAACTCCTATGGCTGGTGTTGGTAAAAAATCATCAAAAAAATTGTTTGGTGTGGATGTCAGTAGGGGTGGCATAGTTGGTGTTTTGAGTAGAGGTCTGGTTAATGCATTTACGCCCCCAGCAGCTGCTGCGGACATGTCTCAAACATTTAGTTTGGGTGGAGTTAAAACAGTATCATTAACTGATAGTACAACTAATAATGAAACTGAAACTTTCACTGAAGTACAGCCACAAGAAAATATCATGGGGCAAGCAGTGGAGAAACCTTTGGAGTATGATCAAAATCTTCCAATAGAAGAAAGAAAGAAAATTATATATGATATGGCTGTGAAGTCAGGAGCTAAGTACCCAGAGGCAGTTGTTGCTCAGTATCAATTAGAAACTACCTCTGGTGAGAACAATATTGGAACAAATAATTTCTTCAACTTAAAAGCAGTAGAGGGAATGGATTCTACAGAGGCAGTAGTAGATGAATATGAAAAAGATGGCAAAAAATATCAAGAGAAGGCTAATTTCATCAACTTTAAAAATGCTCAGGAGGCAGTTGACTATTTGGTAAGAGTATGGTATAAAGATTATAAAGGATATACTGGTGTAGAGACAAATGCCGAATCTGCTGAAGACGTAGCAAGAAACCTAGAAAAAGAAGGATTTGCAACAGATAAAGACGAGGTAACGGGCAAACCAGTATATGCTGATAAGTTAATTAAAATATTGTCTGAAAATAAACCACTTGTAGAAAAAATTAAAGATGGTGGATCTTTGTTGATGTCATCTATGAAAAATTTAATGATGAAAGATGAGATAGAAGATATTGAAGATTACTCATCAACTGATATTGAAACTGACATGGGAAATACTATCGTTATTTTGAAAGCTCCTGCTAAGAGAAATAGCATGTTACCACTATCAACACCCCCACCAGCTGCAAGTGGAGGTGGTGGTAGTTATGGTGGCGGCCGTACTAATCCAAATGACTCATTGACTATGCTTACAGTACAAGCTTTAGGAGGTTCATAATGTCAACTCTTAACAAAGTAAACATAAAACAATGTTTAATTCATCCTACTGATGTAAAGTCATTTTTAAAAGATAACCCTGATGGTATAACAGGTAGAGGGGATTCAAATATTGATAAAGGTAACTTGGAAGACGAACCAGATGATAAAGATAAGTTTCCTGATTTAGCTGTATCAAAATCAATAACTCACATTGATTATTTTGAGGACATTCTCTCTCCAGCAGTCACATGTTACGTTCATGTTTCAGATACTAACAACCTTATTGCTAAGATGCCTATTAGGGGATATGAAAGAGTAGACCTTGAGGTAATATTGTCTGAACAAGATTCTTTTTCTTTCAATGAAAACAATACTCCATTCTTTGTGATGGGTATTGAAAATATACAAAGAACAGAGAGCCAAGAAACTTTCACTTTAGTTCTTAGTACAGTTGGTAACTTAAGAAATGAAGTATCGAGATGTATCAAGAAATATCAAAGAGCTTCAATCACTTCTCACATCGAAGAAATATTGTTAGATACTTTAAAGATAGATCAGGAAAGAATAGAATTAGACAATAGTGCAACCCAGTATACCTTCATGGGAAATAATAGAAAACCATTCTTTACAATAGTTGGATTAGCTCCTAAGGCACAACCAATAAAAGAAGGGAAAGCAAGTGGTACATCTGGATTTGTATTCTTTGAAGATTATGGTGGATATAAATTCAAATCAATTGACAGTTTGATAAAGGCAGCAGATGATGAAGTGCAGTATCTCAATGATCCGAAAAATAAACCTAGAGTACCCGAATTCACATACACTACGGCCATTGGTAGAGATACTGAACCAGAAAATAATTTTAAGATCATAGACCATTACATTGAGAAAACTGTAAACATACAGAAAAATTTAAGAGTTGGTCTTTACAGTAACTTGACAACTACCGTAAATCCGTTAAACTGGAAGGTAGAGAACAATACATTTAAGTTGAAAGATCAGGTCAATGGATCTGACGGAACGAGTACTATGGGAGTAGAGACTCCTATTCCTACATCTGACGTTTTTGGTGACGAACCATCAAGACGTTTGGTTAGGATAACCGATCATGGTATGATTGATAAGGATCTTAAAAAAGATGATGATGGTGAAGCATTGACATCTGGCAGAGATCCTCAAGACATGGCAAAATCCTTCTCTCGGTATTCGTTGCTCTTCCAACAGTCGCTAAATATAACTATACCATGTAATAATGAAATACGAGTTGGTCAAGTCGTGAAGGTAGTTTTACCCGACGTAGGCCCTTCCGAACAGGGTGACGGTGGTAAAGACCAGAAACAGGCTGATCAAGAGTTAAGCGGTATCTACTTAGTGAGAGCTATGAGACACCACTTTGAATTAGGTGACGGTAAAAATGTAACGTCTTTAAATCTCGTCAGAGATTCTTACGGACTCAATTAGGAGAAACTATGGAAAGTATAGAAAAACACATCGAAAAAGATAGGAAAATCGCAGAAGATCCTCTAGCAAGCCCTGCAGCACGCAGACACGCTAAAGTAGAACTAGAGGAATTAGAAACATATGCAGATCATCATAAAGAGGAGATCGAAGCAGGGGATCATCATGACCCTAATGCACTAGAACTTTTCTGTGATATGCATCCAGACGAACCAGAATGCTTGGTTTATGACGACTAATGTTAGAGAGTTCTTTACTAAAGACCAACTTTGTTGGAAGGGACGGCTTTGTCTGGTGGATAGGCAGAGTTGCTCCTAAAGAGGTTTGGCGTGACGAAGCCACCGACGACGAAGAAGGTTGGGCATACAGATGTAAAGTAAGAATAATTGGTTATCACACATTTGATGATACTGAGGCGGGAATAGTAGATGACGATTTGCCTTGGGCTCATGTTTTAGTTGATGCCTCTAAAGGAGCTGGTCAGGGTGCTTTAGGTTCTAGTAGCATGATGCTTGGAGGAGAAACTGTGTTCGGATTCTTCTTAGATGGAGAGGACGGACAACAACCAGTTATCTTCGGTGCATTGGCAAGGTCAATAAAACCTACTGAACCATATGGCCCTAAAAACAATAGTTACTCAGAACTAGGTATATTTGGTGCTAGAGACGCTACTGGTGAAACTACGAGGAAAGTTAGTGATAACAACATATCATCAACACCAAAAAATAATGCTGATAATAAAGTAGGCCAATCCACTGAGCTCAATCCAAATGACTTTGAGGGAGTTTTTAGTTCTGGAAGTAATGTAGATCAACATGCTCCTAAAGGACTTGGCCCCCATACTTTTAGTAATGCGTGTGAGAATGATGCTATCAGTGACGTAACTCACGCTATAGGTAGTTTCCTTACAACAATAAATGGCCTGACAGAGTTTGCTGGTGAGTATATCGACACTGCAAGAAATACCTTAGTGGACATCCAGCAATTGCTTGGAAAAGTTGTTAGGATAGTAAATGGTGCGATAAAGAAAATTATAAAATTAATTAGAGATAAGGTTATGAAGTTTTTGGGCAAGAGGTTCCAAGACTTTATAGCATTTCTTGTTCCAGAGCCACAGCAAAGTCCTATTGGTAAGGCATTTGAGAGAATAATGGATATAATTTTCTGTATTTTTGATAAACTTGGATTTAGTCTCAAAGATATGCTCATGGATCTCTTCAAGGACATGGTGGGAAAAGCTTTAAATCCTACTGTATGTGCTATCGAACAGACTGTTGCTGCAATTATGGGATCAGTTAATGACTCTATTAATGGGTTACTAAAACCAATAATGGGTGGTTTAGATTGGTTGATGGGAGCGTTAAGTGGAATTGGTGGCCTATTATCAAAGGTGAGTACTTATGTTGATATGTTATTAGGTTTCTTGGCTTGTGATAAACTACAATGTAAGGAATATGAAGATTATCTTCAAGGAGAGGGAGGATTTAAGAAACCACCTAGAAGTTGGCTGAATATCTTAAATGCGACAGAGAAGATGAATAAACCAATCAAAATTGACCCATCAAATAAAGCTGTGTTTGATACTTTCTCTGATGGACAAATCAATAGTGTATTAGAAACTGACACAGGACAGGTATCTGTTGCTGGTGGTGGAGTTAAAGTGACCGATGATCTTAAAACTCAACTAAAAGCTTATGTAAAAAATCAAGACAGTGATAGGAAGAAAAACTGGAGAGCAAATAACATATTTGCAACTCTCAATGAGTTAGCTTTGGAAGACGATCCAATAAACTATGGTGACAGATTCTCTCTACTCAGTATATTAGGTAATGATGTAGCTGATTTCTTTGATTGTAATCAGAAAACTCAAAATCCACAGAACCAAGATGATTTAGGTAGAGGAGTTCCGCCTGGGTTTACATGGAAAGATTGTATACCTCCAAAGGTAGAGGTTGGTGGAGACGGCACAAAAACAGCATTCTTATTCCCCATTGTATCCTCAATAGACGGAAGTATTTTGACACTAGAGATACTAGAGCCAGGATTTGGATATAGTGTTCCTCCACAGATAACAATTATTGATAAGACTCGACATGGTGGCGGTGCTCAAGCAGAGGCAATTATAGATGCAGATGGAAAGATTGTTGATATTTACATGATGTCAAATGGTGGTGGATATTGCCCATCAACTAACGTAGTTCCACCTAAGTACCCTGTCACAGAAGGGCCTGGCATCGGTATTACTGGCGGATACGGTGATGATGGAACTAATTTAGATACCATAGCCCCATACATTACATTCACCACTCCATCTGATAATGCAGTTGGTGTTGAAACTGCCGCATCCCTTTCACTCACTTTTAATGAACCGATTGTAAAAGGTGAGGGAGAAGTCGTTATTACAGAATCAATTAATAATATTGTTCATGAAAGAATAAATGTTAATGATAAATCAATAACATATCTTTCGGATAGAATCATAAAAGTTGATCCAAAAAATGATCTAAGACCTAATACTGAATACTTCATATCAATGTCGGAAGGTTCATTTAAAGACTTGAATGATAATGCTTTTGCTGGTATAGCGAAAACTGATACTTATAACTTTACTACCAGAGGTGTTTCTGGAATAGGTAGTCAAGCAGTTGGTATTGTTACCAACCTAAGACCTGTCAAGCCTGGACTAGGATATGAACCTGGCGATTATGGTATGGTGGGACAATGTAAATTTGATTTCTTACTAACCCCTGCTGGTTCAATCGCTGGAGTTCAAAATATAAACTGTTTGGATAAACATAATGTCAGCCCAGAAGTAAAGATAGTTACAAAAACAGGATTGGGAGCAAAACTTATTCCAATTATTTCATTCAGTCCAGACTATGTTGCAGATATTGGGGAAAGACCTACCTCTGGAATGCTTGTAGTTAATGTTGTGGATTGTGTATACAGTTTACCTAAAACACAAATTGGTTGGGTAAATGGAAATCCCTATTATGGTGACTTCCACGTTCACCCAACAACAGGCACTAAAATGGTAGGAGCGGTTCATGTAAACACTTACCATGCCACAATATATAATACAAAAGAAGAAAGTCTTGGACAGGCCGCTCCAGTGACTTATACTGAGGCAGAATTATCTGCTATAGAACAATCTACATTACCACAGACAAATGTTTCCGACACCACTACAACGAGTCAGTCTAACACAAGTGATACAACTTCAACTCAGCAAGTACCTCAACAACCTAACACTACTGATACTACTAACAATACTGATAACACTGGGTCTACTGGATCAAGTGGGAGCGGAGGATCCAGCGGTGGCGGTGGCTATGGAGGAGGATACTAGTGGCTAATAAAGACGTACAAACACCCACCACCAAAAAGTTCTTTGAAAACAAGCCAGGGTTCAGAGTAACTTCTGGTGTCAAATTGGTTGATGGTGAACTAAAAGAATTTATTACTGACTATACTGTATATACAGACGAGTATCAAGGTATAGGATGGTATAAAAATGGATTACAAAGATTAGTAGTAAATGGATGTTCATATGAAACAGTAGGTGTTGGCCAACAACAGAAACAAGATCAACCAGCTAAAATTATTGCAGCTGCAACTGGAAATATTGTTATAGAAGCTCAGGACGGAGATATATTACTTAAAGGTAGAAACATAAGATTTGATGCGGAAGATGAATTAACCCTCAGATCAACTGGTATTATGAATTTGGAGGCCTCAACGGTGCATATGAAGGCAACAAATACTAATATTTTGGTCAGTCAAAAATTAACAATGGGAGGAAATTTTGTAAAAACTATGGGCGGAACATCAAATGAGTCTGGAACGAAGGCTGATTCAAAGAAAGGATCTTTCTTCGGAAGGATCTTTGGATTCGGTGACAACCCTCTAAATTAAAACTATGCCTGCAACTTGTTCGATATCTATGGTTGGCGACAAGGAAGTCGTTGGAGCATTAGACTGCTCATTTTTAGGCCCTGCTGTACCAATTATTCCAGGCACATGTGTTTTTAATGGCCCTACTTTCATGGGTTTATGTAAACCAGTTCCTACCGCTGGAGTCATGATTGGCCCACCAATGAATGTTCCTACACCAGCAAGTTTAGAGGTGACAGGAATAGCTAATTACTTCGGTGTCTTAAATGTTATTGCAGTAAGTAATTTTACAGGATTGTGTACAAAGAATGGACTCACAGTAAGAAACTCAGCAAGTATTACCAATGGTGTCAATAATAAAAACGGACTTAACGTAGGAAACGCCCCATCAACATTCAATGGACTTGTAACTGTACAGGGTAAACTGTTAGTCACAGGTGTTATATCATGTGCCAGAATAATTTCTCCTTGGTTATCTGCTCAATTAGCACAAGGTAGAGCATTACCTGGCAAATCATTCGATATAGTTCATCCTACAAAAGGTAAAGGACATAGACTTAGATATGGATGTTTAGAAGGCCCAGAGTTGGGTGTATATGTAAGGGGAGTTCTACAAGGCACAAATGAAATTGAATTACCTGATTACTGGAAAGATCTTGTAGATGAGGATAGTATTACAGTTCAGTTAACACCTATTGGATCTCATCAAAGTTTATGTTATGCTGTTGCTAAAATGAAAGATAAAGTTAGTATATTAGTGAACCCACATGGTTTCAATGTACATACGATTCATTGTAGTTACATAGTTCATGGTACAAGAAAAGATTTAGATCCAATGATTGTTGAATATGAAGGTGAAACTCCAGATGCCTATCCTGGCCAAGACTATTTGGGTGTTAAGAGAATATCGGAGAGTGTTGAATGATTGACCCACAAGTAATTGCCAAGAGACTAAGAGAGGCAAGAGAAACAACTAAAGATGAGTCTACTGCTCTCACTGAACAATTAGCAATAATTGATGCAGTTATTGATGAGTATGATGAAGTAATCAATAAATTAGATAATAAATTGCCAGGCTATATACAACCTTTGAATACCAGAGTACAACAAGTAAGTAATGCCTACCATGCCCGAATTAGTCATGGATGTAGAAATGATTTGACATGGATAAATGTTGGTTCTGGACGTATGAATTACTTTGGTGGTGGAGAACAGGATGTAATAGTATATGAAGTCCAAAAAGATCCCAGCACATTTAGATTCTTAGGATTCTATGGAGCAAAGTTCTATAAGTTTCCCAAGAACAGAGATTATGGAGCAAACGTAGTAGAGACTATTGATAAGGCAGATGCTAATGTAGGTAGTACAGCATTAATTTTACTTGACTTTGATGCGGAGAGTCAGGCTGGATTAACCACAGGTGTCAGATCTGGTATTCAAACAGGAGATTTTATCACAGATGATTTAGATAATCCAGAAATATTTTTAACTGGTGCTGGAACATCTGTTGTGGGAACTGGATTAACTGATTATGCTGCATATAATTATCCTGTCAGTGGATTTTGTACCACATCTGACAACAAGATATATTCAGATCAAAAGATAGGAATAATAACATCATTTAATATTGGTGATGAGGTATATGGTGATCAGTTCAAGAGTGGTGCTGGTATCATTGCTACTGGAACTACTATTACAGGTTTTGGAACTGCCGTTGGTATTGTGACCATTGCAAATGACTCTGGTATCTCTACAGGTGTGGAAGTTGTTTTGGATTTTATGACTCTGAGCAAACCAGTTACAGGAACTATAGATGCTAACATTGGAACTACATTCTATGTTGGAATGGTATCTTCATACTATTTTGCGGAGTTATCTGCCGAACCAGTAGTATCGGGACTTGGTAGTTCATTTATAGTTATTAGACAAGATACAAGTGATATCATATTTGATTCTTCTAAGAATCCCATAGACCCAGTGGAGATAGGCATAGCTGAAGGTAGGAATATAGGAAAAGGTCACAAATTAGAACTCACAAACAGTGGAGATCCAAAAATTATAGCTCAATGGAAAGAAGTACAAGAAGAACCAGAACCATTAGTAGGTGCTGGTAGAGTAGAGTATTATGTGGGTAATTTTCAGTGGCCAACCATCACCACTCGTAATGCAGATGGAGATGTTAGTTCTACTCATGCGGTTATAGGTCAAAGAGTTATTGTTGGATCAGGAGCTTCAGTTGGAACGTCAATAGGATATACAGGCACTCCTCCAGCTGGAGCAATCCCAGGCGATTGTGGTGACTATGACACGGCCATCGTCACCGCAGAAAATAATCTGGCAGAAGAGATTGCTCAAAATGTACCCATAATAAACCACTATATAAATGGAGCAGACGCATTGCGACAACTAAGAAATGATGATGAAACGCAAGCATGGGGTCTTTTACAGTGTCTTGGATACAATACCAATAAGGCGGCAAGGCAACTTGGACAGGCAGAAGCAATAGAGGATTTTGATTGGGAAGACGGACTTCGTTGACATTTGCTCATTATTATAGTACAATAACATTATGCCACACTACCCCTACTGGTCTGTTTATGATGGACTAGGACAAAAATACTGTGATTGTAGTCACGAAAAATATGCAATTAAAACTTTAGAGTTGCATGAGGGTGAAGAGTTTACTTATAAAAGAATAGATGCTCCCAAACCACTGCCACCAGTTATAATTGATGTAGATGCACATAAAGAGGGAGAGTTGCCTGGCCAACTTGGGATAAATCCAGCTGTGGAGAGATTACATGATGACATAAGAAAACAGTTGACAGAGAGTGAACTCGCTGAGATAGATATAGATGGCGAGTATCAGGACTGGCTTTATTAACTATGAAGAAAGAACTATTTGGTATTCCTATCTTTGAAGATGAGGTTGATCTAGAAAAAATAGTGTTACCTGATGCAGAACTAGAAAACACATGGGATTCAGGCACACCCACAACTTTTGGAACACAAAAAGTGGATGATGTTCCAGAGGAAACATGGAAATATTTGTCTCAGGTGGTAGAAAGAAATCTGTATTATGGTGAATGTATGGGTGCAAATCCTAGATTTGGTCACATATGGAAAAATGTCTATAGTAAACATGATTATCAAGATGTTCACATACACCCCAACTGTCAGTGGAGTTTTGTAATTTATGTTGATACATATTCTAAGACTTCATTTTTAAATCCTTCCATGAAGGATATTCAAAATCAAATAGGAAATCAAGTAATACAGTTCCCACTAGATTATAAACCTAAA